>ERZ1292629.1891-Hain-H43-01um-R1-1891-length-19127-cov-7_pt1 | contig 19127 bp, 22 predicted proteins | sample MGYA00564399_ERZ1292629 | MGnify/ENA primary metagenome ERZ1292629 (study PRJEB36523, sample SAMEA6512636) | groundwater metagenome | collected 2019-01-08 | study: AquaDiva: Metagenomics assemblies of 32 groundwater samples | reverse complement strand
GCAGTGGAAGAAAAGATAAAATAAATTTAATTATTGTGATTTTTCTAAAATTTATTCTTGGTTTTCTGATTGTTATTTTGACCATCCATACCTTAGCGGTTATTAATAACTGGTACTGGACTTATAGGTGGATGGATATGTCCATGCATTTTTTGGGCGGTCTTTGGCTGGGATTAATCTTCTTATATTTTATAATGCCCAAATTGGAAATCACCAGCCATAAATTATTAATTGAGATGATATTAATTGTGAGTTTTGCGGTTTTCATTGGCGTCTTATGGGAATTTTTTGAATTTTTATTTGACGTCTTTCTCTCCTCAAAAGGATATTTTGCGGCGGCCCAGCAAGGAACAGGTGATACGATGAGCGATTTATTTTTTGACCTTTTAGGCGGGTTTGTTGCTTTTAATATTTATAGTTTTCAGTTGGAGCGTAATGCCTAAAAATAGAGTTTTAAATATTTGACAGGATAATTAACTGCTTTGCTATAGTAAAGCAGTATCGCTATGACGCGTCAAGCGTTTCAAAATAAAGATTGTTTTCCTGGATAAAATATAGGCGGTTTGAACTTTGTTCATAATAGAAATTTGAAACATCTTCAATTAAGGTGTATTTATTTATCGGCAATCGGTCGTCAATTTCTATAAAATTAACTTTTTCGCTTCTGTCAGTGTCAAGATAATCAATCAATAGATGCGAGGAATCTTTATACCAAGAAATATCTTTAATTATCGCTCCATCTGCTTTTAGATAAAAGTTGAAGTTTATCACATCGCCGGCTTTTTTGCTAATGCCTGATTGGTAATCTTCAATAAAATAAATATTTAATTTTCCGTCTCTATCCCAAAATGCGATTTTTTTACTGTCTGGAGATATGGCAAAATTTTCAGCCGAATGAGCGATTTGCTTAAAATCTTGATTTTGCTGATTAAAAAGATAGAGACCGCCGCTGTCAGTTAGGAAAGCGATTTTATTAGCGCTCGCTGAAATTGCCAAAAAATTCTGGTTGATTAACGCGTCAGGCAATTCAAAATTAAAATTTTCGGTTTTTAACACCAAGTTAAAAGAAGCCAGTAAATAGCTTTTAGTTTTTAGTTTTAAGTCTTCAATTTGTTTTATGTAGTAGATATTGGGGCTTTTTATTGTCCAAGCCAGAATTGGGTCTTTAACGATATTTTCTAAAGTAAGTCGGTTAATGTCTAAAATATAAAGGAGGTTATTTTTATCTTGAATTATTAACCTATTTGAATCTAATGGGTGAAAAGTGATTTCTTTTATGGCTATTTTCTGAAGATTGTTTAATGCTGCGGTTATATTAAATGTCTGCGAAAGATTATTAATTTCATAAAGATAATATGTTTGAGTTTTTGAATCATATGTAATTATTTTATTATTGTCATCACTCCAGGTGATAAATTTATCGCCGCGAAGCTTAACCGCTGAAGAATTATGCGCTTCAGCCCAAAGATTCGCGTTATTTTCAAAAACAACTTTCCCATCGGAATTTATCCAGAAATTATCAATTGATTTAGGTAAAGGAATTGATTTCTTTTCTAAGTTTTTGGGAATTAAAATTGCTTTGGAAATTTCGCTTACTAAACCCGACCCGACAAGGATATTTTTCTCCCAAGATATATATCCGTCTTTTTTAATTTCTACTTTATAATTTTCCGGCAGAAGATTATCAATTAAGGTGCCGTTTTGTATTAACCCTGACTTATCTTTAAAAATTTCGTTGCCTATTTTTATTAGCACACCTTTTGGTATTGTTTCAATAAAAACCGCGCCAGTTTTTTTAAATTCAATTTTATTATTTTGGAAAACCGGTCGCCACCCTTGGGAATAAAAGACAATGCCGGTGCCGGTAATAATGAAAAGAAAAACAAAGCTATAAAATATAAAACGGCGGGTTTTTCGGGTCATAATATGATATATAAGTAATATAACAAAACCTTGAATTTTTCAATAAAGAGGGTATTATTTGATTAATGTCAAAGTTTATTATTAATGGCCAAAGGCCGCTCAAAGGTGAAATTACTGTCTCTGGTTCAAAAAACGCCGCTTTAAAAATCTTTCCAGTGGCGCTCTTGACCCATGAGCCTATTAAAGTTTTTAACGTGCCGGAAATAGAAGATATTTTTAGGGCTCAAGAGATGTTAATTGCTCTCGGTCATGAAGTTAAAAAAACAGGTAAGGGTGCTTTTGAACTTAAATTTAAAAATCAAAAAAGCGCTGATTTGCCAGCTGGTTTGGTTAATAAATTTCGGGCTTCGGTAATGTTTGTCGGTCCGATGCTCGTAAAATTCGGCGAAGTCCGTTTTCCCCACCCTGGCGGTTGCGTGATTGGCGCGGCTATGCGGCCGATTGATATGTTCGTGGATAATTTTGAGAAAATGGGAGCGAAAGTTGAATTGAGTAATAATTATTATCGTTTAACAGCGAAAAAACTTAAGGGCGCCGATATTTTTTTTCATGATATTACCGTCACTGGCACTGAAAGTTTAATGATGACTGCTTGCTTAGCGGATAGTGAAACACTTTTAAAAAATTGCGCAATGGAACCGGAAATTGTCAGTTTGGCTGAATATCTAAATAGCGTTGGCGCTAAAATTGAAGGCGCGGGTACGTCAACTATTAAAATAAAAGGCGTTAAAAAATTAAGAGGAGGTGAATATAAAATTATTCCTGACAGGATTGAGGCTGGCACTTTCGCGATGATGGCGGCGGCTTCAAACGCTAAAATAGATATAAAAAATTGCGAGCCTAAACACCTAGAGGCACTTTGGTTTTTATTTGACAAAATCGGAGTAAATTATAAATTAAGTAAAGACAGTATTAGTATTTCGCCGTCAAAAAAACTTTTGGCCTATGATGCCAAAACCCATGAATATCCGGGATTTGCCACTGATCTTCAGCCGCCGTATACTGTTTTAATGACTCAAGCGTATGGCTCAAGTTTGATTCACGAAACCATTCATGACCGCCGTTTGCTTTTTACCGATAGTTTGACGCAGATGGGCGCTAATATTGTTATGGCTGACCCTCATCGGGTGGTAGTTAACGGTCCGACAAAACTTTACGCTAGAAAATTAGTTAGTCCTGATTTGCGAGCTGGCGTGGCGTTAATTATCGCAGCTTTAATTAGCCGCGGCAAAACAGAAATTGATAATATTTACCAGATTGACAGGGGATATGAGAGATTAGATGAACGCCTTAGGAATATCGGCGCTGATATAAAAAGAATTAGCTAAGCAAATCACAAATCGTTTTAACGATAAGCGCTATGCGATAAGCGCTATGCGATAAGCGCTTTGCCAAAATCATGTTTACTAGAAAAATTGGTATTGATTTAGGAACAACTAATACTATTGTTTTTGTGCCTGGACACGGCTTTGTGATTAACGAGCCGACCATGGTGGCTTTGAGTTTGCCTGACAATACAGTTTTAGCAGTTGGCAGAGAAGCCAAGGAAATGGTTGGCCGGACACCGGCGGATATCGTGCCATATAAACCATTAAGAGACGGAGTGATTGCTGATTACTATATTACCAAAGCGATGCTGAAATATTTTATTTCCAGAGCTTGCGGTTATTTCAATATTTTTAAGCCAGACGTGGTGATTTCAGTGCCAGCGGGCATTACTCAAACCGAACGTCGAGCGGTGATTAACGCGGCTCGGGAAGCTGGCGCCAAAGACGCTCATGTTGTCAGAGAACCTATTTTAGCTGCGCTGGGCGCTGATATTCCTATTAATTCGTCTTCTGGAAATATGATTATTAATATTGGTGGCGGCACTTCGGAGGTAGCGGTCGTGGCCTTAGGCGGCATTGTTTCTTGGGCATCTCTTCGAGTAGCCGGCAATAAATTTGACCAGGCGATTATGGATTATATCAAGAGGAAATATTCAGTGGCGATTGGCGAGCAAACAGCTGAAACAATAAAAATTGAAATTGGTTCGGCGATGACAAGTAGGCGCAAATTAGACCTTTCAGTAAGAGGTAGAGATTTATCATCGGGGCTGCCGAGAAATTTATTAATTAATTCTAATGAAGTGGCTGAAGCTCTAAACGCTTATTTAGTAGATATTGCCTCGGCTGTTCAAAGTGTTTTTAACGAAACTCCGCCGGAGTTGGTAGCCGATATAATGGGTAAGGGAATGATTCTTTCAGGCGGCGCGGCTCAAATATCGCAATTACCAGAGTTTTTCAAAGGAGCCTTGGGTGTAAGCGCTTATGTGGCTGAAGAACCGCTTTTTTGCGTAGCTAAGGGAGCAGGTTTAATTCTTAGTCACTTGGATGTTTATAAGAGAACGTTAATGGATAAACGATAGAGTGAAAATTTCTAATTTCCAATTTCTAATGAATGTATTTGAAAATTTAAGGGATGATTTCAAAAGATTAGCAAAGAATAATCAGCTTTCTCACGCTTATCTTTTTTTTGGCGGAGATAAAAAAACTCATCAAGAAAAATTTATCTTTGCTCAATCTTTAGCTAATTTTTTAGAAAATGGAATTTTTGAAAAGCCAGAAGGATTATTAAAAGAAACTTTGGTGATTTTACCGGATGAAAAATGGACAATCGGAATTGATAGCGTAAGGGCTCTAAAATATTTTCTTTGGCAAAAACCCAATCGTTCTCTTAAAAGATTAGCTATTATTAATGAGGCGGAAAATTTAACCTCAGAAGCGCAGAACGCCGCTTTAAAAATAGTGGAGGAGCCGCCGGAATCGAGCTTAATAATTTTTATCGCTAAAACCAGCGAGGATTTGTTTTCGACTTTGACTTCTAGATTGCAGAAAATTTATTTCTCCTCCGGAGCGCGGATAAACCCCCACACCAAAAATTTTGGTGTGGGGGTAAACGCAGATTCCAAAGCGGATAAACGCAGATACATAAAAGAAAATCTGCGCAAATCGGAATCTGTCTTAAGTGAATTTACGTTTAGCGAAGCTGAAATTGATGAATTTTTTGAAGATTTAATTCGGGATTTAAGCATAGACAGAATAAAAAATTCTGGAAAATTAAAGGAAATATTACACCGGCTCGCTTTAATGAAGCAATTTAACACCAATAAAAAACTTCAATTAAGGGCATTAGAGTAATATTAATATGGAAAAATTTGGTTTTTTAGCCATCATTTTAGTTTGGGGAGGATTAATTTATTTTCTTCTTGGTAGCGGTCCGATTTCAGCCGGGCTTAATGGCTCTAATTTTTTAGCTTCGGCTCTTTCAAACATTAATAGCAATTTAAAGCAACAAGAAGGTGCTATCGGTATTGTAGATAATCAAGGAAATTTTCAAATCTCGAAAGTCCATTCTAATAGCACAGTAAGCATTCTTGATATTGAAATTTTTCCAAATAATCCGGAGCTTATTTTTGCCGGCTCAAATCGGGGCTTATTTATTTCTAAAGATAACGGCTTAAACTGGTATGACTTTTCAGATATTGAACATAAAATCACTTCCGACACTCAAGTTTATAAGATTCTATTTAACCCTGCCAAAAAAACCGAAGGATTTGTTTCTGTTTTTTCAGGCAACAAAGGCGCAATTTATAGGAGTCAAGATAATTTCTTTTCCTTGGACAAACTCATAGATTTTACCAGTGAGGGAGTTTATGATTTCGATATTAACAATAATAATCTTTATCTGGGGCTATCCAATGGCCGACTGCTTTTATATTCTTTGGGGAAAAACGAAACGCGCGTTCTAACAACTTTTGGTTCAGCTATTAAACAGATAAGAGTTTTCCAAAACGGCGGGTTAATTTATTTAACGCTTAAATCCGGCGGCTTTTGGGTAAGTAGGGATGGCGGGGAGTCATTCGAAAGGATGAAATTTTTAGATGATTATCGTGGAGCTAACAGCATTAATTATTTTGAGCCGTCTATTGTTAATAATTCTCTAATTTATGCCGCCACCAACTACGGGCTTATTCGCTCTTTAGATTCCGGTGATAGTTGGCGGGTTTTAAAATCGCTACCCTCTGAAGAGCAGTCGGTTTCAGCCGTGGGTTTTAACGACAAGACTGGTGGTATTTTTACAGCTTCTAATGGTAGAATTTATAAAAGTTTAGATAATGGCTCAAATTGGCAGATAATAGATACCGGTTTTAGCGGCGGAGAAATTTCAATCCTTAAATTAATTGGCGATAAAATTATTATAGCAAGTAAATAATGGATATTTTAAAAAATTTAGAATTAAAAATTAGCGAGGTGTTAAAGGGCCTGAAAGACCAATTATCTGGAATTCGCGGCGGCAGGCCAAATTCAAAATTAGTGGAAGATATTTCTCTTGATTATTTTGGACAAAAATTATCAGTTAAGCAACTTGGTTCAATTAATATTATTCCGCCGCGGGAAATCCAAATCTCTGTTTGGGACAAAAATACCGCCTCGCTTGTCTTAAAAGCGATTGAAGCATCAAATTTAAACGCCAGCGCTGTCCTTGAAGGAAATTTAATCAGGATAAACTTGCCATCTCTTTCAGGCGAACGCAGGCAAGAATTAGCTAAATTGGCGAAAAAAGAAGCAGAAGAGTCAAAAATAAAAATCCGTTCGGCTAGGGATGAAATTAATAAGGAAATTACCGGCCAGTTCGAATCAAAAAAAATCAGCGAGGATGAAAAATTTAAACTGAAAGATAAGGTTCAGAAAAGAATTGACGAGATAAATAAAGAAATTGAGGGGATTTTGGAAAATAAAATAAGGGAGATAGAGGAGTAAAAAGCTCCGCCTGCTTGTCTATCGGAACCAGAATATTTTTGCTCCAGCGGCAAAAATTTCTTCCCCCTCGCCTCGCTGGGTCCGACTGCGGTCGGACACCAAGCCCAGCGAGGCTGCGGGATGTTCCGTACGACAAGCAGGTGGAGCCATAAAAATGAGTCTATTAGGCTTGACACATGCTGGTTTTATACTAAGATAAAGCATTATCAAATTAAGGTGGTAATTCCTGCTATTGGGATACAATAGCGAAATTTGTACTTTAAGAAAGGATGGTGTAGAGTCGCTCGTCCTCGCTGTCACGGTTCTTACCTCGCTTGAGGAGAACAATGCTCATCTGATTTTTGGCGGACCGAGCAAAGCCAAGGTTCTGCAACTTGCACGCGACGCGAAGATCGCCGGTTGCGACGGCATCGTCTGTTCACCGCAGGAGCTTGAGCTTCTCGGAAAGTAGAAAGAGCTTGGTAGTCTGCTGAAGATTACACCTGGCGTTCGTCCTGCGTGGGCAGCTGCTGGCGATCAGAAGCGGATCATGACTCCAGCGGAAGCAATTAAGGCCGGCGCGACAGCACTAGTCATCGGTCGTCCGATAACGAAGCCACCATCGGAAATCGGTACACCCGCAGACGCAGTGAATAAGATTGTGGAAGAAATTACTTCAGTTCTATATAACTGAAGCCTAAAAGGGTTCAAGTGGTACCCTGTCAATAAGACAAAACCACTTTTTTTATTTCCAAAAAGGAATTTCTCTCAAAACAGTAATTTTTTAAAATTCATACTTGAAGATTATAAGAATTTCTAATAAACTTTAATATAACAGAAAATTTGTTGAATATGTTAATAGGAATAATTTTTGTAATAGTTTTTCTTTCTATTTTAGTTCTGGTTCACGAACTTGGGCATTTTTTGGCAGCAAAAAAATTTGGGTTACTAGTTGAAGAATTTGGTCTTGGTTTGCCGCCGCGAGTATGGAGTAAAAAAATAGGGGAAACAATTTATAGTATAAATGCCTTGCCTTTTGGGGGATTTGTAAAAATTTATGGCGAAGACGCGGATTCACGCGAAACAAATTTAGACTCACGCGGACAAGAAGAAATTTCAATTGTTGAAACAGAGAAAATTTCTATTTCTGATGAGCAAATTAAAATATCAGAAGAAACGATTATTAAAGAAACCTCGGTTTCAAGCGATAAAAGAAACTTTCAATCGCTTTCTATCAGCAAGAGGGCGGCTATTATTGTAGCCGGAGTGTTGATGAATTTTTTGCTTGGATGGCTCGTAATTTCAATTGTATTTTCAGTTGGTTTGCCTAAAGCAATAGTGATTACAGAAATTTTTCCGAATAGCCCGGCAGAAAAAATTGGCTTATTGATTGGAGATATAATTATAGATACAAGCGTTAATGATTTTATTAAATTTACTAATGCCAATCGCGGTAAGGAAATTACTTTAAAGATTGAACGCAACGGAGAGATTAAAGAATTTCTTGTGACGCCGAGAGTAAACCCGCCGAGTAATGAGGGCGCTTTGGGTATTGGTTTAGTTGAGGCGGGCTTAGAAAAACAAAATTTATTTTCCAGTATTTGGGAAGGATTAAAAGCATCACTTCAAATTATCCAAATGATTTTCTTATTTGTTTTTAATCTCCTCAAACAACTTTTTACAACAGGCAGCGCTGACTTAGGGGGAGTGGCTGGTCCAGTGGGAATTGTTAAAGCCACAGCCCAGGCGGAAAGTTTAGGATTTAATTATTTACTTCAACTTCTGGCTTTGATTTCGCTTAATTTAGTGGTTATAAATATTTTTCCTTTTCCTGCGCTTGACGGCGGCCGGTTGTTGTTTTTATTAATTGAAAAAATCAAGGGCTCGCCATTGCCTGCAAAATTTGAAAAATACGCCAATTCGGCGGGAATGGCTTTGTTGTTAATTTTGATGGCAGCGATTACGGTGAGGGATATTATAAGATTTTAATGGAAAATTTGAAATTTAGAAAAGCGAAAATCAGCGATTTAGATGAAATCTTAAGATTGAATTCAGCTCTTTTTAAGAACGAAATTGATAAAAAATATGATGAAACATTAGATGCGGATTGGTCATGTAGTCAAGGAGGAAATGATTATTTTAGGGCAAGAATAACGGAACAAGATGGTTTTGTTGGGGTTATTGAGAGCAGAAATCAAATTATCGGATATTTGTGCGGAGGCGTTCATAACGACAAACCTTTGTGGCGAAAAATTGGCAAATTTGCCGAGTTGGAAAATATGCTTATTGATGAAAAATACAGGGGAATTGGCGCCGGTTCAATTTTAGCTAAAGAATTCATTAATTGGTGTAAAAAAAGCGGAGTTGAGCGTATTTGCGTCAAAGCGTCAGCTTCAAACTTAAAAGCTATAGAGTTTTATAGAGCACTGGGATTCAATGATTACGATTTAACTTTGGAATACGATTTCAACATATCTCCATAAAAACCCTTTTATAACAAATCCTTACGATCGTAAGTAATTGTTATATTTATGGCTATTTGATAGAAGTGTATTTTTTGTTATAATTTATTATAATAAAATTATGCTCCAATCTCAACTTTTTACTAAAACTAAACGCGAGGCATAAAAAATTAGTTGTACATTAAAATTTGACTTTTGATTTTTAAATAATTATTATTAAACAATATGAAACACTATCATTTTTCTATAATTATTGAGCGGGATAAAGACGGTTATTTTGTGTCTTGTCCTCAATTGCAGGGCTGTTATCCAAGGAGAAACCTATGAGGAAGCGTTAGAAAACATTAAAGACGCTATCAATCTTCACTTAAAAGACAGAATGTAGTCAATTTACGAGGCTTAGCCTCATAAACTCATAAATTATTATTATATATTATTTATTCTAACGCAACGTCTTTTACCTCCTCTAAATTTAATTCCTTAAGCCATTTTAGGGTATCTGCTTTGTATTGTTCCGGTCCGTCAAAGAAATCCAATAAAAATCGTCGTGAAGTCACCGAAGGAAAATTTTTCTTGCCAATATAATCTAAAAAACTCGACCAACGATAATTTTCTAAAAACTTAATTGCTTTCCTATAGTCCTTAATTTCTTTCTCTCGCCATTGGGGCATTATTAAATCTAATGGATTCAAATGGATGTAGTATGGGAGATGAATAAAATGGGGTTCATCTTTAATCACGACAGCTTTATAAGTTCCCTGGAATAAAGATCCTACTCTTTCGTATTTCTGATTGAAGTACATTGTATAGCCTGTGCCCAATTTATGCATGAAATTTGATATCCCATTTTGATTTAATTGTTTTATAAGAAAATGAAAATGGTTTGGCATTAAAGCAAATGCTAAAATTTCAATAATTAAATTCCTTTTCCTTTTTTCGGCAACGATTTCAACTTTACGAGGCTTAGCCTCGTAAAGTTGTTTTGTCTCGTAAAGTTGTTTTTTATAATAGAGATTGGTTGCCGGTTCAGTATCATTAAATTCAAAAATATTATGAATAAATCTAAATCTGTCAGAATCATCTAAAAATATATTCCTTTTCTCTACGCCTCTATTATAAATATGATAAATTTCCCCATTTACAAAATTTATATTTCTCATAATTTTTAATTTTACGAGGCTAAGCCTCATAAATCAATGTGGATAAGTATGGTGTAGCTTTTTGTGTCCCTTTGACTAAATCGCTTTTTTTGCTACAATAAAAACAATGTTTCAATCTAAGCTTTTTACCAAAACCAAACGTGAGGCGCCGAAAGATGAAGAAGCGATTAATGCCCAACTTTTAATTAGGGCTGGTTTTATCGATAAGACAATGGCTGGTGTTTACACTTTTTTGCCCTTAGGTTTTCGGGTTTTGAAGAAAATTGAAAATATTATTCGCGAGGAAATGTTAAGCATCGGTGGCCAGGAAATTTTAATGCCAACGCTTCAGCCGAAAGCCAATTGGGAAAAAACGGGCAGATGGAATACGATGGATGACTTATATAAAATCAAGGATACAAGCGATAAGAAATTTGCCTTGGGCCCGACACACGAAGAGATTGTCTCGCCTCTGCTTAAAAATTTCATTTTTTCCTATAAAGATTTACCTTTATACATTTTTCAGATTCAGAACAAGTTTCGCGATGAAAAACGGGTCAAATCAGGGTTATTGCGAACGCGAGAATTTTTGATGAAAGACCTTTATTCTTTTCATGCCGACGAAAAAGATCTTGATAAATATTATGAAAAAGCCAAGGCCGCCTATTTTGAAATTTTTAAACGAGTTGGGCTTGGCAATTTTACTCTTTTAACTTTTGCCTCTGGTGGCACTTTTTCAAAGTATTCACACGAATTTCAGACAGTGTCAGAAACCGGCGAAGATAAGATTTATGTTTGCGAAAAGTGCAAAGTGGCGATAAATAAAGAAATTATGGGAGAGCCCCTCGACGCGGCTCGGGGCAAGCAAAATTCTTGTCCTGAATGTGGCAATAAAAAATTAAAAGAAGAGAAGTCGATTGAGGTTGGAAATATTTTTAAATTAAAAACAAGATATTCAGCGCCGTTTGATTTGAAATACCGCGACGAAAAAGGCATAGAACATAAAGTGATAATGGGTTGTTATGGTATTGGTTTAAGTCGATTAATGGGCACAATTGTTGAGGTTTTTCACGACCAGAAAGGCATTATTTGGCCAGAATCAGTGGCGCCTTTTAAAGCGCATTTAATAAATTTGATGCCAAGCGCAAATCACAAATCGCAAATAGATAAAATTTACAACTCTTTACAAAAATCAGGCGTTGAAGTACTATGTGATGACCGCGAATATGTAAGCCCTGGCGAGAAATTTAGCGACGCGGACTTAATCGGCTTGCCATACAGATTGGTTATTAGCGAGAAAACTGGAGAGAAAATTGAAATAAAGAAACGCGATTCCAACGAAATAAAATTAGTAGCAGAAAAAGAATTGGCGAGATTATTAACAAAATGATTTTTGATTATTTTAAAAAAGATATTGGTATTGATTTGGGTACTGCTAATTCTTTGGTTTATGTTAAAGGCAAAGGAATTATTATCAGCGAGCCATCGCTGACCGCGATTAATAACAAAACTAATCAAATTTTAGCTATTGGCGAAGAGGCCAAAAAAATGGTTGGCCGTACCCCGACCCATATTTCAATTGTCAGGCCTTTAATTAACGGCGTTATCTCTGATTTTGAAGTTACCCGGGAGCTCCTGCGTCATTTTTTAAAGAAGGTGAATAATAAGATGTTCAATTATTGCCGGGTGGTTATCGGTATTCCAACCAATTTGACAGAAGTGGAAAGAAAATCAGTTGAAGACGCGGTTATCTCTGCTGGCGCGGCCAGGGCATATTTAATTGAAGAGCCAATTGCTGCGGCTTTGGGAGCGCGATTGCCGATTGATGAGCCGACCGCTAGCATGATAGTAGACATTGGCGGTGGCACCACAGAAATTGCCGTTATTTCAATGGCTGGTATAGTCACAGCTAGAAGTTTAAAAATTGCCGGCGATAAATTAAATGATGACATTGTTAAATTTATCCGCGATGAATTTAAATTGGTGATTGGCGAGCCAACTGCCGAAGAATTAAAAATAGTCATTGGTTCGGCTATCTCGCTTGATGAAAAATTGGAGTTAGCGGTTCGCGGTCGCGATATGGCTACTGGTTTGCCTAGAGAAATTATTGTTAAAGGCGGACAGGTGAGAATGGCAATCAATCGCTCATTGCGTTCAATTACTGAGGCGGTTAAAGAAACAATTGAGATTACGCCTCCGGAGCTTGTCGGTGATATCTTAAAAAACGGCGTTCATCTTTGTGGCGGAGGTAGTTTACTGCGGGGCATTGACCAATTAATTGAAAGGGAAATTGCGGTAAAAGCGAATGTTATTGAAGATGCCCTAACTTGCGTAGTAAGAGGGACCGGCGTTATTTCAGAAAATATCCCGCAACATTCTAGATTTTTCGCTAATAATTTAAAACCTAGGGAGATAAATATTTAACATGGGTGGCGTACCAACAAAACATCATACTCATTCAAAAACTGGCAGACGCAGGTCTCATTTAGCTTTGAAGCCGTCAGGGGTTTTTGTCTGTTCGAATTGCGGTTTTCCTATTTTGCCCCATAAAATTTGCGGAAATTGTGGAAATTACAAAGGAAAAATTGTCAAAAAGCCCAGATTGAAAGTTAAAAAATAAAATGGCTACTCGTCATTTATCTCGTTCAATAGTTTTGCAGTCATTATACGAATGGGATTTTTACAATCGGAAAATTGATTTGGCAAAAATTATTGAGCGGAATTTACAAGAATTTGGTCCGGGCATAGACGAGCCGGAATTTGTTTGGCGAATAGCTAATGGTGTAATTAAAAATTTTGACCATTTAAATAAAATTATAGAGAAAGCGGCGCCGGAGTGGCCGATAGCTCAAATTTCTGCCATTGACCGGAATGTTTTAAGAATCGGCTTATATGAATTATTATATTCCGACCAAAATGAAGTGCCATCAAAAGTGGCGATTAACGAAGCGATTGAGTTGGCAAAAAATTACGGCGGGCCAAATTCAGGAAAATTTATTAACGGAGTAATGGGCACGGTATATAAAGAATTAAATAATAAAAATGAAGGAAACTAAATCAAAAGAAAAAAAAGAACGCGCTTTGGGAATGAAGCTCTTTTTAAAAGGGGAGCGTTGTAATTCGCCAAAATGCGCTATGGTTAGGCGTCCAAACCGGCCGGGTATGCACGGCGGAAAACGTCGAAGAGCTTTATCAGAATACGGTCAACAGCTTTTGGAAAAACAAAGAATAAAAGTAACTTATGGTTTGCGAGAAGCGCAAATGCTTAAGATTGTTAAGGCTGCGATGGAAAAAACCGGCGCGATAAGCGATACTATTGTTAGTGAGCTCGAAAGACAGTTATTCAATGTAATTTTTCGATTAGGTCTGACTTCTTCAAGAATAATTGCGAGACAATTAATCAACCATGGTCATTTTTTGGTTAACGCTAAAAAAATAAGTAGCCCATCTTACGCTGTGAAGGTTAATGATATTATTTCTATAAAACCCTCATCTTCAACGCTATTGATTTTTCAAGATTTATCGAATAAAATTAAAAAATACGACCCGCCAGAATGGTTGGTTTTGGATAGGGACAAAATTGAAGGACGAATGCTCTCATTGCCGACAGATACAGAAATGCCATTTGATATTGGTTTGGTCGTTGATTACTATAGCAAGTAAAATCAAAGTAAAATTTGACTTCTGGTTTCTAAATGTGATATTATTTACCATATGGCTATCATAGCTCTTCCAAAAAAAATAAGAGCAGTTGACGATTTTGAAGTAAAAGGAGAGAAATTTGTAATTCTTAAAAAAGCTTTTTATGAAGAGCTTTTGCGTTTTTCAAAAATAAAAAAACTTGACCAAGGTCTTAAGAAAGCCCTTGAAGACGTAAAAACAGGTAGAATTTTAGGGCCATTTGAAAGCGTGAATGAATTTAAAAGAGCAATCAGAAAGTGTTAATTGCTAATTTCATGAAGATTTATTCTACCGAATGTTTTGTCAAGAAATATAAAAATCTTCCCCAGCATCTTCAGAAAAGAACAGATAAATCATTAAACTTTCTCTTAAAAAATCTTCTTCATCCATCGTTAAGAGCAAAGAAATATGACGAAACTCGGGGAATATGGCAAGCGCGAATAGACCAAAAATACAGATTTTATTTTCTTATTGAAAAAGACAATTATATTCTTCTTGATATTAAACGTCATAAATAAATTTTAATTAAATATATGAATTTGCAAAATTAAAAAGGTATAGCGCCAATTATTATGATTTTGATAGTAGTTGGAGTTTTAGCGGTGGCTGGCGGGATTTACTGGTGGCAAAAATATGCGATTAATTCTTTAATTCTTGGTAGAAAAGATTATCTTCCCAGTATAGATCAGGAAGAATGTAAAACATTAACAGAAATTATGTGCGCTAATGGGTACGTGTCATTTTCCGACAATTTAGGCTGCGGTTGCAAAAAAGAAGGAATCCTTTCCACCTTCAAATTTATCCCTCGCTAAACGCTCGGGACAAGTTAAATAATTTTTAATTATCAACAAATATGGAATGGCTACAATTAAGTGAAGCGATAAAAATTAAAAAAGTTTCTGAAACCCAAAAAGAGGGTCTATTTGAAGTTGAAGGACTTTATACTGGTTATGGATTGACCGTAGGCAATGCTTTGCGTAGGGTGCTTCTTTCTTCGCTAACCGGAGCCGCTATTACCAGTATAAAAATTAAGGGAGCAGAACACGAATTTTCCACTATTCCTGGAATTTTGGAGGATGTGGTGGAGATAACCTTGAATCTTAAAAGAGTTCGCTTTAAATTTTACGCTGAGGAGCCGCAAATTTTGACATTAAAAGTGAAAGGAGAGAAAAAAGTCACGGCCGGAGATATTAAAGCCAACGCTCAAGTAGAAGTTGTTAATCCAGACAGTCATATTGCGACTATAACAAATAAAAATACTGAGCTCGATATGGAAATAATAGTGGAAAAAGGTGCGGGCTATGTGCCGGTGGAAGCGCGCAAAATTGAAAAATTACCCATTAAAACAATTGCTATTGACGCGTTTTTTTCTCCGGTAGTTAAGGTTAATTTTGATGTTGAAAATATGAGAGTTGGTGAACGTACTGATTTTAATCGCTTAAAAATTATAATTGAAACCGATGGCACCGTTTCTCCTTCTCGGGCGTTACATAAGGCCTGTAATATTTTAAAAGATCACTTTGAAAAAATTGGAGCTGTTGAAATAATAGAAGAGGAAAAAATGGAAGAAGCCATTGAAGTTAAAGAAAAAAAAGAAAGAAAGAAAAAAAAGAAATAATATGAAGCATCTTCAACGTGGCCGTAAATTTCATCGCAAAAAAGGGCAAAGAACAGCCCTTTTTAATAGTTTAATAAATAATTTAATTTTGCGGGAAAAAATAGAGACAACAGAGGCAAAAGCTAAAGAGATTAAACCCAAAATAGAAAAGTTAATCACGCTTGGCAAAAAACAAAATTTAGCAACTTTTAGATTATTGCAGAGTCGTATCCATAATAAAAAAGCCGTTCAAAAAATTTATTTCACTTTGGCGCAAAAATATCAAAATCGTCAAGGCGGATACATAAGAATTATCAAAAGTGCTAAACAAAGGATAAAAGATGGCGCGAAAATGGCGCTGATAGAGTTTGTTCAACTAACTTAAAGGTCTTGACATTTATTGTATAAAAATATAAACTTAAAAAGTCGTAAAAATAACGCGATACTAATATACTAATTCATACTAATTATACCAATGGTATTCGTATCATTAGTATCCATTCGTATATTGGCATCGATTAAGCGAAACGATTATGGCTGAAAAAGCAAAATTCGAAAGAACTAAGCCGCATGTAAATGTTGGCACTATTGGCCATGTTGACCACGGTAAAACAACGCTCACCGCGGCGATTATGCATATTCTTAAATTAAAAGGTCTTATTGAAAAAGAAGAAAGCGTTGATCAGATTGATAACTCGCCCGAGGAAAAAGCTCGAGGTATTACAATTGCCTTGCATCACTCGGAATATCAGTCAGAGAAGCGGCACTATGCCCACATTGATGCTCCGGGTCACGCTGATTACATTAAAAATATGATAACCGGCGCCGCTCAAATGGACGGCGCGGTTTTGGTTGTTTCAGCAACTGACGGTCCTATGCCTCAAACCAGAGAACATATTCTTTTGGCTTACCAGGTTGGCGTGCCGGCAATCATTGTTTTTCTTAATAAAACAGACCAAGTTGATGATCCAGAATTGATTAATCTTGTTGAAGGCGAAATTCGGGAACTTTTGAAAAAGTATAATTTCCCTGGAGATGAAACTCCGATAATTAAAGGTTCGGCTTTGAAGGCATTGGAGGCAAAATCAGCCGATGATGAAGCAGCTAAACCGATTTTGGAACTGGTTAAAGCTCTTGATGATTATATTCCAGAGCCGCAAAGAGATATTGATAAGCCGTTTTTGATGCCAATTGAAGACATATTCTCTATTGAAGGTAGAGGAACAGTGGTTACTGGCCGAGTAGAACGTGGAGTAATTAAGATTAACGAAGAAATAGAAATTATTGGTTTGAAACCGACCCAGAAAACTGTTATTACCGGCATTGAAATGTTTAATAAACTTCTTGATGAAGGTCGAGCCGGCGATAATGTCGGTATTCTGCTCCGCGGTCTTAAAAAAGAAGATGTTGAAAGAGGGCAAGTTATTGCTAAGCCCGGTAGTGTTACTCCGCATACAGATTTTGAAGCAGAAGTTTATGTTTTGAGCAAAGAGGAAGGCGGCAGGCACACTCCATTCTTTAAGGGTTATAAGCCGCAATTTTATATTCGCACCACTGATGTGACTGGCGAGCTTATTTTGCCAGAAGGCATTGAAATGGTAATGCCCGGCGATACTGTTAATAATTTAACAATTAAATTAATAGCGCCAGTGGCTTTGGAAGAAAAACAAAGATTTGCTATTCGGGAAGGCGGAAAAACTGTGGGCGCTGGAGTAGTAACCAAAATCTTTAAGTAAATTTAAAACAAATGGCAAAGAAAGAGGTCGAGCAACAGACAAAGTTGCGGCTGAGAATTAAGTCTTATGACCATAAACTGATTGACAATTCCTCTCGTCAGATTATTGATATTGCTCTAAGAAACGGCGCTGAAGTTATTGGCCCTATTCCTTTGCCTACAGAATACAGGCGTTATACGGTTAATCGTTCAACTTTTGTTCACAAAGATTCGCGGGAGCAATTTGAACTGCGGGTGCATAAAAGATTAATTGATATCTTAAATCCGAGTCCGAAAATTGTTGAGGCGCTTTCCAATCTAAATCTGCCGGCGGGGGTGGATATTGAGATTAAGATGGTGTGAGTCAGAAAACTTTCTTTTCTCACAGAAAATTCTTTCACAGAAAAATTTCTTTTCTCCTCAACCCGCTTCGCCCGCCCCAGCGTGGCGGGCTCGCTTGTTCCTCGGCTCGCTCTCTCGTCCGCCAGCTGGCGGACTCGAACCATGCCCGCTCGCCTGCGCAGGTTTCGGATAAAATAAATTTTTCTGTTTTACAAAAGAATTTTCTGCTTATTACGAAAGAAAATTTTCTCTTATTTGATAGTTGTTGGAAGGAAGAACGAAAATTTAAAAAGACCTGAAATGGGTCTTTTTAAGTAGGCAAAATAAGCCTAAACTGGCCTACTTGCCCCGTAGCGAGCTTGCTCTGCTTCGGGGTTTGTAAGGCTTTCGGATACTGGTTTCAGAGAAGGAGAGAAATTTACTTCATTAAGATTAAACTGCTAGTTTTGGTTTAGATTCCAAAGTGAGAGTTAAAGGAATTTTCCGCTTCAGGAGTTCTAATTTGAACCTAGGGGGAAATTTTTGCGAAGCGTTAAGAACTTCAATACCGATAATTTTGCCTTTTTTGTCATAATCAAAAATAATCCCCTCCCGAATTTCTTCGCTTTTTTGGTAAGGGCTTTCATTAAATCTGATGTAGAGGGCATCTTCTTTTTTATCGTAATGAAAGCGCATATTATTTTAGATATTTTTTAATTTTAGTCGTTAGAAATGCCGTAATCACTTTTTTGGTTGAATTTGTTATGCTGTATATTACTATCAGTAGATATTTTTTGTTTCCTTTCTTTGTTAATTTTACTGCTTGAAATTTTTGGTTGGATTGCGAAATAATTTTATCTGGTTTTGAAATAGCGTAAATAATTTGCTTTTTAGAAATATTTCTTTCAATTATTTGATAAGCGGCATGTTCAGTAAAAACAATTTTTGAATTACGGTCCATATTTATTTATTATTTTAAGTATAGTAAATTAAAAGGCTATGTCAATGAGTAATAGAATTGTTAATAGCTAAACATTGACCCCGTATGACAAAGTGGATAACTACGGGGTTGACAAATTAGCGTCTGTTGGACTATAATGCAGTTAGTGAGTGTGGGTTTTCCTTATCCCTAGTCGCAAGACCGGGGAAATCTAAGGAAAACCCTTCCAGTCCCCCTCCGACCTTGGTCTGAGGGGGTTTTAGTTTGTTGAAAATTTAAATAATACCTTTTATACTTAATTGGGCAGTGGTTAAGGGCACTCACTAAGCAATAAAAACTGGAGGTCACCACCACTGCCCTTTGATTGACATAATTTCTATCATTTGCTATTATTTAAAAGCCGGAAATAATATGTTAATATTTATTCTGGACAAAATAATCGTTTAAAAGATTTAGCCCAATAAAGCTTATGACAGCCGGCTAAGTCTGGCTGTTTTTGTTAGAAAACGAAACGTAATACCAATATACAAATGCGCGCTAATGATACTAATGAATACGAATTCGTATTT
>ERZ1292629.1890-Hain-H43-01um-R1-1890-length-19141-cov-5_pt1 | contig 19141 bp, 24 predicted proteins | sample MGYA00564399_ERZ1292629 | MGnify/ENA primary metagenome ERZ1292629 (study PRJEB36523, sample SAMEA6512636) | groundwater metagenome | collected 2019-01-08 | study: AquaDiva: Metagenomics assemblies of 32 groundwater samples | reverse complement strand
TCGGGCCGCCGGGAATTGAACCCGGTCTACATGCACCCCATGCATGTGTACTGCCGGTATACTACGGCCCGTTTTTTTATTTTCCGCGCTACTTTACTAAGATACCCTATTTTGGTACCGTGGCGCTAGCTAGGTCTTACTAAGTTTGGGAGGTTAACGATGACCAAAGTCACCGCACTATTAGCGAGCGTTGCCGACCTGCTCGACGAAGAAGGTATCGCACAGAAGGAACTCGATCGGGTGCAGGACTTGGTCCAGCAAGAGACGGGCCGGCTAAGGGCCGAACTTGCGGCCGGCGGCACGACCAATGACCCCTTGCACGACCTGGTCCTCAAGGCCGGTTACGGCGTCAACGACCCGTCGTTGACGTTCTATCGCGGCTTGCAGACGCGACTCAAGGGCAGGAATGGCCAGTTCGTGATGGTTCGCTATCCTGCCGAAGTGCGCGAGCGCTGTGGCGGCACCTTGGATGAAAGCGACATGCGTCACGAAGAACACTTCCGCCTCGGCATCTTGGCCGGCGAGGAGCTGCGGCTCGGCAACAGTATCGCCGGGACGCCGCTCATTACGCTCCCCGTCGATCGCTACATGCATGGCGCGTGGCCGGGCTCTCACTCCCTCGTCGTAACTTTTAAGGACGAAGCTCCCCAGACACCTTTCAGGGGCGACTTCCTGGAGTTGCGCAGCGAGGGCGACCCGGCGAGACTTCTCGAGTATCTGCAGAACGAGCATCTCGTCCCCAACCTTGTTGTCGGCGACGAAGCGTTCCGTGCGGAGCTCAAGGGGGTCGACTGCGAGAGCTTTCTCTTCGAGGCGGCCGACGCCCTCGGCCGGCTCCTCCTCCAACCTTCTTCGGCCGCAGGCTAACACGACCCCTCCCGCAAAAACGGGAGGCTTTTTATTTTGTTACTATGAGTTTATGTACAACCCTGTTAAGCCGTATAAGCACGAGATACTAAAATCGATAGAGCGTACGTGGCGCACTCCTTATGTCGAGGTTGCGCGCGGCGTCTATCCGCTGATAAAGAAAAAAGCCACTTATGCCAAATACGCCGAGGTCGACCACACCGACGGCATCGGTACCAAAGGTTTTTATCACTGGAAGGCGGGGACCTTTCGTGCGGCGGTGCTCGACGCCTTGGCGATGAACCTCAATGACCTGGCGCTGGTGCGGGCCGTACCGTACAAAATGTCCAACCATATTACGGTCCCGGCCGAAGATGTGCGGGTATTTAAAATAATTCAGGCCATGGTCGAGGAGTGCAAAAAGCGGCGTATCGCCATGGTGGGCGGTGAAAACTCTTTTCATAACACAAGCGACGGGCTCGACATAAGTATGACAGTTTCGGGCTTCGTCAAAAAGCCGCAACCAAACCTGTGCAAAGCCGGCGACGTACTCATCGGGCTTAAAAGCTCGGGTCTGCACTCCAACGGCATCACCACGGTACGCAAAGTATTTAAAAACCAACTACGGCCCGAGTTTACCGTGCCGACCAAAATTTATCTCGATGAGGTGCTTGCGGTGTGCGGCAAGTGCCAAGTCAACGGCATGATGCATATTACCGGCGGCGCGTTTACCAAACTCAAGGATATTCTTAAGGGCGCCGACGCCGAAATTGTGCACCCGCGCGCCCTCAAGCCTCAAAAAATATTTTTTGACCTGCGCAAGAAGATTCCGAACAAACAAATGTACTCGACGTTCAATTGCGGCATCGGGTTTGTGCTTTCGGTCCCAAAGAGGGAAGTGGAGCAGGTTTTGCGCCTCCTCCCCGCCTCGGCCCCGATCGGAAGGGTTGTCAAAGGCACCGGCAAGGTTGGTATTGTTTCGGCCTTCGACGGAAAGACGATAGCCCTATAAAACGTTGTAAAATAAGGCCCTTTTCAGACTATGGGGGTGGCCTTGTTCTTGTCAAGCTTGGCGCTTGCAACCCTTGACAAAAATCTGGTACTATTTCTTTATCCCTAAGCGGTCGAGCTCGGGGCGTTTTTGTGCCCGGTCCCGTTTTTATCACTCATATGAACTTAATTACATGTCTTTCGCAGTTGGTCTCGCTCTTGCGGCATCATTTGTCCTAACCGGCAATACGCAGACGCAGGCCACCTTGGCCATGCCGCTTGCGCAGTCGCCTAAGGAGTTCGTGCAAAGCTACTTTGCCGACGCGCCCATCATGGTCGCTATCTCCAAGTGCGAATCGCGCTTTCACCAATATGGTGCGGACGGCTCGGTATTCCGCGGCGAGATAAACAACCTCGATGTCGGAGTTATGCAGATAAACGAGTACTATCATTCCGACACGGCCAAAAAGCTGGGGATCGACCTCTATACTATCCAAGGCAACGTCGCGTACGCCCGCTACTTGTACGACAAGCAGGGCACCACGCCGTGGAGCTCGTCTGAAGGGTGTTGGGGCAAGGCTAAAAACCGCCCCGCCACTCAGGCTGCATTGGTCGCTCTCGCTAAGTAAACTTATTAAATGCCAAAAATCGGCTAGCTAAACTAGCCGATTTTTGTATGACGCCATAAACAGCAAGCCGCCGATGAGCCCCAGGTTGAGTACAAACAGGTTAAGTCCGGCATCACTGCCAAAGTCGGTCAAAAGTGCCGACTGCAGGAGCAGGTACCCGGCCAAGCAGAGTGCCGCCCACCGTGTCCATTGGCCCATAACAAGCGCGACGCCGCCCAGGATTTTGATACCGACCGTCAACGTTGCCCAATAAAGACCGTTTTCGATGCCGTTTATGGTAAAGACGTCTGCGGCGGCGGGGAGGTTGAGCGCCGCTTGTATGCCGTTCCAAAGAAAAAAGCCTCCCATAAATATCCGCCCGATGAGCGGAGCGTAGCAGTCTATCCAAACGTTCATAGTTTGATTATACGGCATAATGTGGAAAACAAAGTAGCTTATGCGACATACGGAGTATAATTAAAGGCATGGCTCTTCGTGTTCAAAAAAATGGCGGGCAAACTCCTTGGTCTTTGCCTGAAGTTGAGGCCGGCCTTAAACATTTTTTTGAGGAACACAAACATTATCCAACCTCGACCGAAGTTGATGCGTATCAGTATTTGCCGTCGGCGCGGTCGATTGAGCGTAGTTTTGGAGGCTTGGTTGGCCTGCGTAAGCGGCTGGGCCTTGGCGACAACCACGACCTTAGGACCGGCAAACACAGTTCTGAACGTGCCCACCGTATTAATAAGCGCGCCTATGCGACGGAGCGGCTTGTATATGACTATCTTATCGATAAGTTTGGCAAAGAGTTTGTCCACCGCGAGTATTTCTTTACCGACGACCACCGCACCCGGGCCGATTTTTTTGTATATGACGCAGGCAAAGGCTTTTGCGTTGATGTCTTTTATCCGGCATCGCCGCGCAATTTAAGCGGTTGTTTGAATATAAAGCTGACTAAATATGCCGGTATGGGCGCATATCTTGAGTACCCGGTCATATTTTTGCAAATGAATGAGTCTATATCCCAAAGCCGGCTCGACGCACTGCTTAAGGCAAAGAAGAGGCCGTTGGCCGCGGGGCAGTATTTAATGGAGTGGAATACGTTTAAAGAGTTCTGCTCATCGCGGGACCCGTTGAGGGTGTTGCAGGGCAGGGCAACCATGGAGAAGCTCGGCCTAAGGGCTAAATAGTATTAAAATACCCATATGTGTCGCATAAGCTACCCGCGTAAAAGATATATTGTGCGACGTTAGTATCGTCAAGACGAATGGTATGGACAAACACTTAAATCAGTATCAACGCAAACTCCGGACCCTTCTCTCCCCTGCAGAGAGGAGGGTATTTGAGCGGTTGAATACGCCGCACAAAATTCAGGACCTTTTAGACCGCTTCCCCGCAAATGTGCTGGGGGAGAGGGAACATACGATGCGTTCGCCGCGCAGGGTACTGCGCGACAAAAAGGCACATTGCCTCGAGGGGGCGATGCTAGCCGCCACTGCCCTCGCCTACCACGGCCGGCCTCCGATGTTGCTCGACCTCGAGTCGGCCGACAACGACTACGACCACATTGTTGCGTTGTTTTCGGTCCAAGACCGATCCGCCTTGGGCGGAAAAGGAAAAAAATTGTGGGGCGCGATAAGCAAGACCAACTACCCTGTTTTGCGCTGGCGTGACCCGGTGTACAAAAATGTGCGCGAGCTCGCGATGTCGTACTTCCACGAATATTTTTTGGACAACGGCAAAAAAACTTTGCGCCGCTACTCGGGCGCGTTTAACCTGCAAAAGTTCGACCCGGCTAAGTGGGTCGTGCCCGAAAAAGATGTCGACTGGCTGGCCGAGGCGCTGGGTAGGGCGCCCCACTTCCCTATTGCACCGCCCAGTGCGTTTCACGCTTTGCGCCGCGCGAGCAAAATAGAAATAAAATCCACCGCCCTGCGCGAGTGGACAAAGAGTGGTAAAAAGAATCCGCTCTAACTAATTCTTCAACCCTATCCCCCGGCGGAAGAGCCACAGGACCACAAGCATGGCGGCAAGCGTAAAGCTCCCCAGCACGCCAAAGCAGACCCAAATACTGATGTCCGACACGCCAAAGAATCCCCACCGGAACGCGTTGACCATGTAGAGTATCGGGTTTGCGAGCGACACTTTTTGCCAAAAATCGGGGAACTGCTGTATCGAGTAAAAGATGCCGCCGAGGTAGGTCAGAGGTGTCAGCACGAAGGTCGGCACGATTGAGATGCCGTCAAAGCCCTTGGCAAACACGCCGTTGATGAGCCCCCCGAGCGAAAAGAGCCCCGAGGTCAACACCAGGGCCAACAGCAGCACCAGTGCGCTGTGCACCGCCAAGTGGGTAAAAAAGAGCGCTACAAAAAATACCAGCACGCCGACGATAAGTCCGCGCATCATGCCGCCGCTCACAAACCCGAGTATCACTACCCAGTCGGGCATGGGCGAAATCAGTATCTCATCGAGCGTGCGGGTCCACTTGGCAAAGTAAAAGGTCGAGACCGTATTCATGTACGAGCTCGTAATAACCGACATCATGATGAGCCCGGGGACGATAAACTGGATGTACGAGAGCCCGTGTATAGGCGCCAACTGCGAGCCGATAAACGTGCCAAAGACAATAAAGTACAGCGAGGTGGTGATGACCGGCGGCAAAAGGGTTTGCGACCAGATGCGGATGATGCGCACAAACTCGGCGCGCATCATGGTGTAGTAGCCGGTGAGTTGTTTGGTTGGTGTCATATTAATCGTTATCGCCTGCCCCTTCTATCAGGTTGAGATAAATTTCTTCAAGCTTTTCACCGTGGCGGCTTAGGAGCGACTGCATCGGCTCGTTGACCAGTATTTCGCCTTTATTGATGATGGCGACATTGCGGCACAACTGTTCGGCCTCTTCGAGGTAGTGGGTGGTAAGGATAATGGTCGTCCCCTCCTCGTTCATCTTGCGGAGGAACGTCCACATACTGCGGCGCAGTTCGACATCCACGCCTGCCGTCGGCTCGTCGAGTATGAGGAGCTTGGGGTGATGGATGAGCGCGCGGGCTATCATCAGGCGGCGCTTCATGCCGCCCGAGAGTTGTTGGGAGGGCACGTCGCGCTTCTCCCACAGCCCCAGGTCTTTCAGTATCGGCTCGGCGTCCCGGAGCGCAACCGAGCGCGGGATGCCGTAGTAACCGGCCTGGTTGACCACAATGTCCCCCACGTTTGCAAAAATATTAAAGTTAAACTCCTGCGGCACCAACCCGATATACGTTTTTGCCTTAGACGGGTCGGTGTCTATCGACGTATCAAACACTTTTACCTCGCCGCCGGTTTTGGTGACCAGCCCGGTGAGGATGCTGATGATGGTCGTTTTGCCCGCGCCGTTCGGCCCCAATAGGGCAAAAAAATCACCCTCCCCTACGGCAAGGTCAACCCCTTTTAAGGCCTCGACACCGCCTTGGTAGGTCTTGCGCAGGGCACGAACGGAAACTGCGGAGGTCATAATAACCTCCGCAGTATAGCACATCACGTTTTTCTGAATTACATGCTGCCGCCCGCCGTGCACTCTTTGCAGTGTTTGCCGTGGGTGACCAAGAGCCACACCGCCGAGATGCCGACCAGCACGTACACGACAGCCTCTACCGACGAGCCGCCGGCGTAGCCGGCAAGCCAGGTGACGACGTTCCAGTTTGCTCCCGAAACGAGCGTGCCGAGGCCCACGAGGCCCCAGTTGATGCCGCCGATCCAGAGCAAAACGTACGCGACCATATGAAGCGCTTTCATATTTTTTGTAGTGAAATGAATGTGGAGAAAAGGCGGTTCGACCCCTGCCTGCCGTCAGGCAGGCCTCCGCCCTTGGATAAGTATATATCCTCTTTTTAACGCGACGGCAGGTAGTTGAGCGGGTTGAGGTACGCGTTGAGCGGCACTATGGGCACGGTGACAACTCTGCCGGTAAGCACGCAGGCGTATTGCTTAAAGGATATAGCCTCCGCCGCGTAGACGGTAAAATGCAGGTGCGGCCCGGTGGCATAGCCCGTGTCTCCCGACAGGCCGATAACCTGGCCGGTAGCGACGCCTTGGCCTTTAGACACGTTGATGTTCGAGAGGTGAGCGTACAGCGTGGCGAGCCCGTTGGCGTGCCTAACGAGTACCCACTTGCCGTACTGGCAATTTTTAACCGCGCCCTGGTTTATTTCCATCACCGTGCCCGACAGCGCCGCGCGCACCGGCATACCTATCGACGCGCGAAAGTCGATGCCGTTGTGCCCGCTACCCTTGTACGCTCCCGACTGTGCAAACGCCGTGTTGCCGAACAGTTGCGTGATAGAGACGCTGTCGAGCGGCCAACGCAGTATGCCGCTGCCGATCGCGGGTATGCGGGCGGGGTCAAAGGTGTAGCTGAGGCCCGACGACAGCCTGATGAGCGCCTGCTCAAAGGCGGCCTCCTCGGCTCTTTTTTGCGCTATGAGCGCCTGGTAACTGCTTTCTTTATTTTGGGTATCCTTGAGCAGCTCGGCCTGGGCCGCGCGGTTGGCGGCGACGCTCTGCTTTTGCTGATTGAGCTGGGCCTTGAGCGCGGCCAGCTGGGCGCGCGACTGCTCGGCGGCATTTTTATTACTCTGGAGCGTTGTTTTGAGATGCGACAAATCTTCTATCCTGTTTTGGAGTTGGTCGCGCAGAGTGCCGAGCGCCACCGCTTGATTAAAAAAGTCCGACAACGTGCCGCCCGCAAGCAGCGAGGCGGCCAAGGGCTCCTCGTCAACTTGCGCAAGGTTGCGCAACGAGGCGGCCACCTGCTCGCGCGTGGTGCCTATCGTGCTGGTCGTGGTGGCGATGCCGCTCGAAAGGCGCGTTATCTCGCGGTCCTTTTGGGTTATCTGCGTGTTGGTGAGTGTAATCGACTTGGTGAGCTTTTGGATGTTGAGGTCGAGCGACTTTATCGCCGACTGCAAGGTTTGTTTTTGAGACGAAACATTGTTGAGCTGTATTTGGAGCTGGTCTATCTCGTTTTTGAGCGCGTTAATCTGCTGAGTAGTCTGCTCCGCCTGGACGGCAAGCGCGTCGGCCTCTGCGGTGTCGGCCTGTTCGGCCGGGGTCGAGGACGCCGTCTCCGCGTGGGCAACGGGCGTAAAAAGCAAAAAGAGCGCCACAAGGAGGGACATTCCCTTTATTTTAAAGGTTTTTTGCGGCGCGGGCAATGCGCAGAAGCGCCTCGGTTTTGCCGAGGAGCGCGGCAATAACAAAGGGGTCGGGCGACTTTTCTTTGCCCGAGAGTGCGACGCGCAGGGGCCACAGCACGGCTCCCCTGCCCTGGTCCGTCGCATAGGGCCAGAGGATGTCTTTAAGTTGTTCGGCGGTGAATGATTCATCAGGAAGATGCTCCAGCAGTCCGGCCACAGCCCTCAGGTGATTTGACGTACTTTCGGCCTGCAACTTTCCGCCCTGCAACAAGAGCGCGGGGTCGTACGAAATGTCGCCAAGAAATCCGAACTCTTCGGTTAAGGCGGTGGCCGCCTCGGCGAGCGTTTGCGCGCGGGCCTTAAGCAGAGGCAGGACGCGCGGGTCGACATCTTTTTTCGCAAACTCCCCCAGTCGCGTGGCATATTCGGTGTCACTAAGTTTTTTGAGATGCTCGTGGTTAAACCATAGGAGTTTGTGGATATCGAAGACTGCGCCGGCCTTATGTACGCGATCGAGCGTAAATTCTTTTGCCAACTCTTCGAGCGTATACAGCTCTTGGTTGGTACCGGGGTTCCACCCCAGCAAGGCCAGGTAGTTAAGTAGCGCCTCGGCGATGAAGCCCTGCGCGCGGTACTCGTTGATAGAGAGCGCGCCATGGCGTTTGGAAAGTTTGCTTTTGTCGGGCGCAAGGATAAGAGGAATATGCGCATACTCGGGCCGCACAAACCCGAGCGCCTCTTGTATCAAAATTTGCCGCTGGGTGTTAGACACGTGGTCCTCGCCGCGAATAATGTGCGTGACTCCCATGTCGTGGTCGTCTATCACCACGGCCAGGTGATACAGAGGCTCGTCTGTGTTGCGGGCGATGACAAAGTCGCCGAGCTCGGTGGTGTCAAAGGTGACACTGCCGCGTATTGCGTCGTGGAATGTAATCGAGGAGTTCGGGTTTTTAAAACGCACGACTTTTTTGCCGGGGGTATTTTCTGACTCTTCCGCCTCATATGCGTGCCCTTCTTTTATAAGTCTGGCGACGTACGGTTGGTATACGCTCAACCGTTCGGACTGCCGCGGGTTGTCGGCGAGCGTGTAGGGTATCCCCAGCCACGCAAGGCCCGCCACGATGTCGTCCTCGAATTCTTTTTTGCTGCGCTCTTTGTCGGTGTCCTCAAAACGCAGGTACATGACTCCCCCGTTGTGTGCGGTAAAGAGATAATTAAACAAAGCCGTCCGCACCCCCCCAATATGCAAAAACCCCGTAGGGCTTGGGGGAAACCGCGTGATAACCGTCTGAGCCATATCAAAAAACTATACCAAATAAAGCCTTATTTTGCAGGGTGTTTTGTGCTTGACAAACCTGAACTATGCGTATATAATATACAACGATTCACTGTCCCAGGCACAGGCCTGTTTCAAGGGAGGAAAATATGGATGTCCGCACCGCGCTGTTTCTCGTTCTGCTTGTCGTCTTCATGCTCGCTGTCGGAACTCTGGGTTATGTGTTCACCGGCGGAAACATGAAGTTCGTCGCCGGGTACCTGAACTACATGGCGTTGCCGTTCGCCATCATCATCGCAGGCTGGATTGCGTTTGTCCTGCCCTGTGAGTGCAGGCCCGCACATTGCACGGCTGAGTAACTCGTGCCCCGCCGCATCTGCAGAGACGCCCCCTCCGGGCTACCCTCTGAGGTGCGGCGTTTTTGTTTCATAAACAAAAGAAGGGGTATTCTCTTATTCTCGAGAATATGAGCAAAGGCGTTGGCGGTCATCTTGCCTGCTGCGGATTTACTGCTCATAGTACGAAAATTACTTGCTACTTAAAATTTACTCTTCGTGGGAGAGGGCGATTTGGAGCAGTTCCTCGGCTATCGTTTTGGCGGCGTCGGCGCGGGCAAACGCGCGCGCGGCGTTGCCCATCGAGTGCCGTATCTGCTGACTGCCCAATATCCGCCCAACCTCGGAGAGCAGTAGCCCGGGCGTGAGATTTTGCTGTTCGATGACCGAACAGGCGCCGGCGCGCGCGTAAGAGAAGGCGTTTTTACTCTGGTGGTCCTGCGCGGCGCTTGGGAGCGGAACGATGATACTCGGCACGCCCCAGGAAGCTATCTCAAATATTGTCGAGCCGCCGCGCGAAATAACCAGTTTGGCCGCGCCCGCCGCCATGCGCATCTCGAGGTCGTTGAGATAGCCCATCGGCTTGTACCGCTCGGCGTGGAGGTTGTCGCCGAGCACCACGCGGGCGCGGCCGATCACGTCGTCCAGATTGTCGGCGCCGGTTTGGTGGATGATTTGATACTTTTCGATAAGGTGCGGAAGGGCGGCGATGACCCCGTCGTTGAGCGCCTGCGCGCCCTGCGAGCCGCCGGTGATAAATATAACCGGCAATTCGGGCGAGAAATTAAAGAACTCGAGCGCTCCGTCGCGCGCGGGCACCAGCGCCGCCTTGCGCACGGGGTTGCCGGTAAAGGCGACCCGGTTAGCGGGAAAAAACTTTGCCGCCTCGGGGTACGAGATAGCCACTTTTTGGGCAAACGTGCCAGCCCAGCGGTTGACGCGGCCCGGCTCGGAGTCGCTTTCGTGTATCACAACCGGAATGCGGAAGAGTTTTGCCGCCAGCAGGGTCGGAAAAGAGGCGTACCCCCCCTTGCCGAAGACAACGTCGGGGTACAAAAAGAAAATACGCACCACCGAGCGCACCACGCCCCACGCTGTTTTAAAGTAGTCGAAAAAGTTGAGGAGCGAAAAGTAGTTCCGCAATTTACCGGCCGCAGTCGGCACAAAACGGACGTTGTTGGCGTAGAGCATCTCGCGGTCGTACGGCTCGGGCGCCGCGTACACCAGGTCGGGCTCGACCAGCTTGCGCTCGCGTACCGCGTCATTGACGGCCTCGGCCACCGCGATAATCGGATAAAAGTGCCCGCCCGACCCCGCTCCGGTAAAAAGAATTTTCATAGGTTTATACTCAGGACTTCATCCTGCGCGACACGCTTAATATTACCCCGACTTCGGCCAAACTGAGCGCCAGCGCGGTGCCGCCGTGGGACACAAAGATAAGCGGCACGCCGACGAGGGGTACCAGCCCCAAGCTTGAGGCGATGTTAAAGAACGACTGCCCCACGATAATAGCCACAAGCCCCACCACAACGAGGCCGCCGAACGGGTCGGGCGCGCGGGCGGCGATGCGCAGACCGAGGATGCAAAAGACAAGGTAGAGCAGGACCAGAAGTACCGAGCCGATAAAGCCAAACTCCTCGGCCTGTACCGCAAAGATAGAGTCGCCTATGGGCTCGGGCAAGTATGAAAACTTTTCGATACTTTGGCCGAAGCCGCGGCCGCCAAGGCCGCCCGAGCCGACGGCGATGAGCGACTGCTGTATCTGGTAGCCGTTCCCTTGCGGGTCTGCCGACTGGTCGAGGTAGGTCACCAGCCGCTCGCGCACGTGCGGGTAGGTATAGGCGGCCGCGCCGACCAGCACCAGCCCCACAAGCGCAAGTCCGGCAAGGTGCGAGAGTTTGCCGCCGGCGGCAAACAACATGAGCGCGCAGGCCGCGCACAAAATGAGCGCTCCGGCGGTGTTGGGTTGGGCCAGCAATATCGCCGCCGCGCTCCCGGCAACCACAAACAAGGGCACTATTCCCCGACGCACCGTAGCAACCGCTTTAAAATTTGCCGCGTAGAGCGCCGCTAAAAAAAGTACCGACGCCAGCTTGAGCACCTCTTCGGGCTGGAAGGACAACGGGCCGAGCGCTATCCAGCGCGAGGCACCCTTGAGCGAGAGTCCGATGTGCGGCACGAACGTCAGCAAGGTCAGCCCGAGCGCAAAGATAAAAAAGTAGGGCGTATACGGGCGCAAAAGGCGGTAGTCCAAGCGCGAGAGCACGATGAGCGCCACGCTCCCGCAGAGAAACCCCAGGAGCAGTTGGGACACCGCAACCGAGGTAAAGGAGGCGCCGTCGCGCGCCAGGAGGCTGAGCGCGGCGGAGGTGAATATAAGGAGGCCAAAGAAAACCAGCGCACACACCGATAGCAAAAAGGGCGCGTCTACTGAACGCTTCATAGCAACGCTATCGTCATCCCGATAATCGCGGCGACCACGCCGACTATCCAGTAACGCATCACCACCTTGTACGGCGGCCAGCCAAGCGCCTCGAAGTGATGGTGGAGTGGCGCGATGCGCAATAATTTGCGCCCCAATATTTTTTTGCCGGCAACCTGCAGGATGTTTGAGGCGACGGTGGCGATGAGCGGAAGCCCGATGACCGGCAGGACCGTAATGCCCTTGCCGTTGCCCAAGACATCGGTGGAGAACGCGACCACGGTCAAGAGGAGCGTAAGTCCCATCGTGCCTGTCTCAGAGAGATAAAACCGCGCCGGCGGCACGTTGAACCACAGAAATGCAAGCAAGCCCCCCGCCACCGATGCACAGAGCGCCGCGAGGTCAAATTGTTGCTGAAAAAAGGCGATGCCCGCGTAGGCGCTAAACATCGCGGCAAACAGCCCGCCCGCCAGCCCGTCGATGCCGTCTATGACTCCGCCCGCGTATATAAAGAGCGCCACCAGTACAAAAAACGGGATAAACAGCCACCCCAGCTCAACGGGCCCTTGAGAAAACGGGAACGATATCGCCGTGACTTCGAGCTTGCTATAAAACCACCACGCGCACAGAAGCGCCACCATGGCCACAATGCCGAGCCGCACGCGCAAACGGAGCCCCTGGCGGCCTTGCACCTCGTACAGGTCGTCGAGCAGGCCCGCCAGCGCTCCCGCCAAAAGCGCCGCAAGCGGCACCCAGGTTTGACTGCGGCTGATAAACGCCAAGCCGTCGAACGAGTCGGGGAATAGTACCCACATCACCTGGAGCAATGCGGCGGTCAGCACCACGCTCCCCCACACCACCACACCGCCGAAGCGCGGCGTGCCTACCTCGCGGCTTTCGTGCAGGCGGTTAAACTCCGTTGCCGGCGAGCCGTCGAGCGCTATTTTGCCGGCCTGCGGCTTCCACATCTTGCGGGCGTACAAAAAGTGCGTCAGAAAAGGGGTCATCCCCACCCCGATAAGGAAGGCGACCGTTGCGGGCAAAAATATTTGCATTACTTCAGAAGTCATGGGGCTAGTGCGGCGCGGGCGGCGGCAAGGAGCGTGCGGATGTCGGCAAACCGCCCCGCTTCGGTCGAGTGGAGTACCACCGCGACCACCGGCCGGCCAATAGTAAGGTCAAACACCGCCGCAAGGTTGCCGCCGGCCAAGTCAGTATAGCCCGTCTTGCCGCCCATAAACCCCGGTATGTCCTGGAGCGGCGCGGCGGTCGCCTCGGCGGTGAGTGTCCGGCCGCCGACCTCGATACTCGCGGCCCTGTGAGTGGTGAGCCCGAAGATTGCGGGGTATTGCCGGTAAAAACCGGCGGTCATTCGCGCAACATCAAAGGCCGAGCCGTAGGCGCCGGCGTCTGTCTTGCTGAGGTCGAGCCCAGTGGGATTAAGAAAATACGTTTTGGTGAGATTGAGCGTGACCGCGATGCCGTTCATTGCCGACAGGTAGTCGCTTCCGAGGCTCGACGCGGCCGCGGCAAAGCAGTCGTTACACGAGGCGACGAGCCCGAACTCCAATAGCTTGCCGAGCGGCAGAGCGTCCCCGGGGCGCAAGCCCCAGTCGCCCTCGGGTTTGAGGTCGGCGGCGGTGATAACTATTTTGGTACCCGGGTCGCGGTTTGCGAGCACCGCCTGCGCGGCCATGAGCTTGGTAAGCGACGCGAGCGGCATGGCTGTTTGGGCATTTTTTTGAAAAAGGATGTCGCCCGTTTGCGCGTCGTAGAGCACGGCCGCCTTCGCTTGCAGGGCGGCCGGGTTGAGGTCAATCGGCCGCAGGAGCGCCTGCGCGGCCGCGGCACTCTGCGAGTGCCGCGGCAAGACCGCCAGCACCGCCCCGCCGCCGAAGGCGCCGGCTACCAGTACAAGCGAGGCAATGGCGGCAGGGAGACTATTCATGCGTTTTCTTTTTGGGGTTCGGTTTGGGTTTGGCGGTACGCCTGCTCAAGCTCCGCCAGTTTGCCGCGCACCGTCTCGTACTCGGGCAGGTCGGCGGTGCGCGCGACGCCCAATTGCGCCAAGAGTTCGGTGGTCGGCTCGTACAAAAACGAGCGCTCGTCTTTTGGATTTGGTATGCGGCGCACCAGGCCGCGCATGGTGAGCGTGCGCAGGGTTTGGGACGAGTTGACCCCGCGGATAAAATCTATTTCGGCGCGCGCCAAGGGTCCCCGGTACAGTATCGCGCTTAGGGCCTCGAGCCCCGCCTTGCCTATCTCGCGGGAGTACTCCTCTTTGCGGACACGCTCGATAGTTTCTGCGGCCGCCGGCGCCGTACGCAACTCGACCTCGCGGCCGTCGTCGACCGTCACAACGCCCCCCTGCTTTGCAGTCAGTTCGGCAAGCGCTTCGGCCAAACTGGCATCGGTAAGTTGCAGTTGCCTTTTGAGCTCGTCGCGGCCGAGCGGCCGCCCGAGCGCGAACAAAAGAGCCTCTATTTGTAAAGCGGCATTACTCATACTTTTTTATTCATACTTGGGTGTCGAAACAGAATCGGACTCCAGCGTAATATCGCCGAAGTGGCTAGTCTGTGTTGCCCTGATTATACCCTGCTTGACCAGCTCGAGCAGAGCCAAAAAGCCGACGACAATCTCGCCGCGCTCTGCTTTGCCGATACCGGCCTGCCCCAAGCCTGTCGAATGGGCGAAATCTTTAAACGACATGCGTATAGCAGACTGCACCCGCGCGGCAAGCCGCTCTATCATCTCTTCGAGCGACATTATTTTTTTGACCGCGACCTTGGGCAGGGTCAGTGTGGTCGGGAAGCCGTCTATGAGTCTCTGCGCCGCAGAGCGCAGCGACTGCACTGTAGCCGAAGCATCGGGCAAAAACAGCGGCAGGGGTACGGGCGGCGCACCTTCGTATAACATCGGAAGACTTAATCTTCCGATAGAGATACCGGCGTCCCTCAGCAGTTGGTACAGCGCCAGCCGGTACTCCAACTCTTTGATATCGCGCGTCTCGTCGTCGCTTAAGGCAAGGCCGGGCAAAAGCGAGCGGGACTTGATTAAAAGAAGCGTCGCCGCGAGGCTGATAAACTCGGCCGTCTCCCCCACCGGGAGTTGCTCCATGCCGTTGACCCGCGCGATGTATTCGTCGGTTACGTTTGCAAGCGAAATGTCGTTGATAAGGAGCTTGCGCTTCTCTATCAGCTCGAGCAAAAGCTCAAGCGGGCCTTCGTAGACGGCTGTTTTAACGTGCAGGGCGGTTGACATGTTTTTCGATAAGGGCAAGGAGCAGGCGTACCGGCGCACCGGCCGCGCCTTTGGCCAAAAATTCGTTCGGGGCGGCGGTCATTTTGGGCGCCATGTCGATGTGCACCCAGGGGCAGTCCAACTCTTTGGCAAACACTTCGAGGAACTTGCCCCCGGCGATGACGCCGCCGTAGCGGCTGTTGCCTGCGGTCGAGATGTTGGGCACGTCGCCGAATTTGCCCTTGACCATGTCGTCGTACTCCTCCCACAGGGGCATGGGCCAGAGGTAGTCCCCCGAGTTTTCGGCCAGGTCGAGTATGTTCATAACATCTGTTGGTTCGGCCGGGCGCATCATGACCGCGCTTGCCTGTTCGCCAAGCGCCACCAATGCGGCGCCGGTCAGCGTGGCGACGTCAACGACAATAGCGGGGTTGTAGCGCTTGGCGTACGTAATTGCATCCGCCAAAATGACGCGGCCTTCGGCGTCGGTGTGGAGTATCTCTATCGTTTTGCCCGAGAGTGATTTGAGGATATCGCCCGGGCGCACGGCACTGCCGCTCAGCGCATTTTCGACCGCGGGCACTAATGCGACGACATTAACTTTCAGTTTCAATTTTGCGGCCAAGCAAATAGCATGGATAACCGCCGCGCCACCCGACATGTCCATGTGCATCTCGTACATATGGTCGCCGGGCTTAATTTGCAGACCTCCGGTATCAAAGGTGACACCCTTGCCCACCAACACCACCGGTTTTTGGCTTTTGGGGCCGCCTTTGTACTCCATCACGATAAACTGCGGCTCTTCGGCCGAGCCTTTGGCGACGCCAAGCACGGCGCCCATGCCTATTTTCTGCATTTCTTTGCGGCCGAGCACTTTAACCGTGAGTTTGGGGCCTGCCCCTGCAGTTTTAGCCGCCGCTTTTGCGGCCCGAGCTAAAACTGTTGGGGTCATATCTCCGCCGGGGGTGTTAGAAAGTTCGCGCGCGGCGTTGACTGCGGCGGCCACCTGCTCGCCGACCCCGCCCCCGCTCTTGGCGGGCTCGGGAGTGTTAAGCACGGCGACTATCTCGACTCCGGCGTAAGCGTCTTTTGCTTTGGTTTTGTAGGTATTGTGTTCGTAGCCCGCCATCACAAAGGCAATAGCGGTAATTTTGCCGGCCTCGTTGTCGGTAAAGTCCTTCGGCGCGAGCGCCTTGATGTCCTTAAAATCAACCGCGACAGACCTGATTTTGTTTTGCTTGGCGAGCGAGATAACCTTGCGCATTTGCAGGACAAACTTGCGCCGCGTCAGGTGTGTCTTGCCTGCCCTGAGCAACGTCGAAGGGTCGCCGCACCCGACCGACAGGGTTTTGCCGTCAAAACGGCTCAAAAAGCCCTTAATAAACTTAATTTTGACCGCCCCCCGCTCCGCCTTAGGCTGGAATTTCATAGGGCAATTATAGTCTTATTTGACAACATTTTCAAACAAAAGAAAAAGGCCGCCTTGCGGGCGGCTTTTGGAAGATTAGGCGGCGGTTTTGAACTTGCGGGCCAGCTCGCCGACAGCGGCATCCTCGCAGGCCTCGGTGAAGACCTGTACGACGAGCGGGTGGCGGTCGCCGCGTTTGTAGAGCGCGACGGACAGGAGGAGCCGGGCTTCGTCGCGCAGTTCTTCCTTTATCCAGGCCGCAACCGCACCCCGGTCGACGACGTTGAGGTGAAGGTTTGAGGTTGCGAGGTAGTTGGCGGCGACAATCCGGATTCTGGGGTCGCTGCTATATCCGCCCTCATATATGGCCCAATAAAGGTCGTGGGCGGTAATGTGCTCGGGCTGCAGGTTTGCGGCCAGCCACGCCCACCGACTATTTTGTACCGCGAGGGTGATAGCCTCGTTGGACGGTCTTGGCAACATGGCGAAAGTCCTCCTGAGAGCGTTGAATCTAATAAGCATTAGATATCAACCCCCCCAAAAAGTCAATAAAGAAAAAGGCCGCCTTGCGGGCGGCTTACGCGGCTTCTTTGTATTTGAGGGCGATGGGGCCGATTTCGGCGTGCTTGCACGCTTCGTCAAACATCGCGGTGACCTCGTCGTAGCGGTTGCCGCGCTTATAGAGCGCAACCGCCAGCCGGTAACGGACGACTTCGAAATCGTCTTCGCTCATCCAAGCCTCAAACCAGGCCTGGTCGATTTGATTGATTTCGGTGTCCGAAACCATCATGATGGTCGCGGCGAGGTCGCGGACGTTGTCGTTGTCGTCCATCCAACCCTTCCGTCTGACCCAATAAATCCAGTCGGGCGTGATGAGCTCGTTGGTCAGGTTGGCATCAACCCAAGGCCAATCTTCGCGCTTGGCCCGCTCGATGAAATCCTGTAGAGTCGGTTTTGTTTCGGCATTCATGGCAGTTGTCCTCTTTTGTAGTCTGCAGGCATCTAACCGTATAAACCCCAAAAAGTCAATATAAAAAAGGTGCGCCTAGCGGCGCACCGGCTTTTGTATGGTGACCTCTTTAGTCACCTGCTGGTCGAACTCGAACGTGGCTACCACCGCGTCGTCTGGCCCTATCTCTTTGATATGTGTCGAAACGGATATCAAGTAGCGGCCGGAGCGCTGCGGAGGCGCGTGTTCGAGCGTATCCTGCAGAAACTCGATATGGTGTCTTACTACCTTTTCCAAGTTCTGGCGGATACGGACTACCTTCGCGTCGCTCACGACGATTCTCCTAAGAACTAGAGCTTTCATGATTGAAAAGCCCCCTCCGCGTGGAGGGGGTTATTTTCATTTTGATTCTATTTGGTCTGCGTCAATCAAAACAACCCTCTCCCGCGGAAGGGGTTGTAAGGAGTATGTTAAACGCAACTGCCATATATTCTGTATAGCACAGTTTTTAAAAAAATAAAAAGCCACCTTGTGGGTGGCTATACTTACTTGAGGCCTATCTCGTTGCGCATCAGCTTTAGTAGTTCCTCTTGCGAAGAATACCTTTTGGTTAGCTGATGTAGCTCCTTGTCGCCGCAGAGGTCTATTGATTCCATTGTAGGGAGCCAATCTTTTTTCTCGCTATTCTGTCTCATGAGGCCTTTGATTTGAGCGATACTCAGAGACCTCCAGTACAAAGCTGCATTTATTGTTTTTCTGAACTCTATAAGTTTTTTTCGCAAAGGTGTTTCCGCGAGCAGAATTGCAACACCAAAGGCCTTTTCTATTTTATTTACTCCTTCCCTTTTTTCGTTTTCTGAAAGCAAACTTACTGAGGTAAGTTCTTCTTTAAGAAAGACCTCGCATGACGCCCTGTCTGTAATAGCGGGCAAAAGAAGATTTTGCGGTGCTAAGTACATTGCCTCACTTACGACGTTGCTGTAGGCCAAACGCTTCCAGTCTCTCGCAGTATTGTCCGAAGAATAAGTGCTTGATAGATAGGAACCGACCAAGGCACCCAGAACACCTATTACTGCGGCGAGAATTATGTGAAGATTTGAAGAGAGAGCGTGGCTTAACTTTTGCATTCCCCACTCCTTTTATTTACTCGAACAAACTACCAGCAAGTTATCACAATTTTTTATATTAATCCACTACTCCTTTTTGTCTGTCGAGAGGGAGCCGTCGATGCGGTTCATGTCGCGGGGGAACATCGCCGCTTCGCGGACGTTTTTTAGGCCGAGGATTTGCATGGTCATGCGCTCCGCGCCAAGGGCAAACCCGCCTTCGGGTGGCGCCCCATAGCGGAAGGCTTCGAGAAACATCTCTATCTTCTTCGGGTCCATCTTCCACTCGTCCACGTGCTTAAGCAACTGCTGGTAGTCGTTGATGCGGCGTCCGCCCGAGAGCCACTCGACGCCGCGGCACAGCAAGTCGACGCCCTCGTTAACATCGGGATTTTCTTTGCTCGGGTACACATAAAAAGGCTTTTGCCGCGTGGGGTACCCGTACACAAAGACAAAGTCCGAGCCCGTCTCAGCCTTTATTACTTCGCAGAGCTTGCGCTCCTGCTCGGGGTTGAGGTCTTTGTCATTTTTGTCGGCACCCAGCTTCTCTAGCGCCTCGGCAAGCGAGACGGTCGGCGTCTTTTCTATCATCGCCGGCAGGGTTGCCTCGAGCAACTTAAGCTCGGCGGGGCACCTTGTAGCTACCGAGTCGAGGATAAAGCGCACCGTACTTTCGGCCATGTCGCGCACGTCCTGCCAGCTGTCGATAAAGCCCATTTCGGCGTCGAGCGACAATACTTCGGTCAAGTGGCGCGTGGTCGCAGAGGGTTCGGCGCGGAATATCTTATTG
>ERZ1292629.1889-Hain-H43-01um-R1-1889-length-19145-cov-22_pt1 | contig 19145 bp, 21 predicted proteins | sample MGYA00564399_ERZ1292629 | MGnify/ENA primary metagenome ERZ1292629 (study PRJEB36523, sample SAMEA6512636) | groundwater metagenome | collected 2019-01-08 | study: AquaDiva: Metagenomics assemblies of 32 groundwater samples | reverse complement strand
CTTCTGCCACGGTGATCGACAACACCGACGAGCAGGCGGTGCAGTTCTTGAATCTGTTGAACGGCCTCGGGGTCGACATGGTGCGGGAGCATGACTGGCAGGGGTTGCAGACTGAGTATCTGTTCTCGACGGTGTTCTATCAGTACACGGGCAACACGACGGTTGACTCGACGACGCTCTCGGCGCTTTCTTCCACCACGGGTTTGACGACGAATCCGACCCGCTTCACCGTGACCGGCACCGGCATACGCAGCGATTCCAATCTCGTGAGCGTCAATGCAGGGGCGGCGACCGCGGTGATCGGGCGCGAGGCTTCCGCTACCGGAACGACGGTGACGCTCACCTTCTCCCAGGTCAAGTATCCGATGCCATCGGACTATGACCGGCTGATCGACCGCACGGACTGGGACAAGTCACAGAACTGGGAGTTGATCGGCCCCGAGACGCCGCAGCAGTGGCAGTGGCTGAAGTCCTCCAATCTTTCGACCGGTGGCCCGCGCACGCGCTTCCGCGTGTATGGCGATCTCTTCACGATCTTTCCGCCTCCGACGAGCGAGCGCGATCTGCGATTCGAGTACATCTCGGATTTCTGGTCAATTGTGACCGCAGCGACGATTCCGACGAAGGCTTCGCTCACGGTCGATACCGATATCAACATCTTCCCTGATCGGCTGCTGGTGACGGGGCTGAAGCTTCGCTATGCCGAGGCCAATGGCATGGAGTGGCTGATTCCTTCTCTGACCAAGCAATGGGCGCGGCAACTCGATTTCTCGAAAGCGGCGGACGCCGGTAATGCGACGCTCTCAATGGGGGGCCGCCGCGCCTCGCCGCTTATCGGTTGGCACAACATCCCGGATTCTGGATATGGCACTTAGGATTCCGCTCGCCGCCTCGATTGGCACCCGCAACTCGGCGCTCACGACCGATGCGCTGTTGTTGAACGCCTACGCCGAGAAAGGACCGGAAGGCTGGGATATCTACAAGCGGCCTGGGGTGGACAACTACGCAACTTATCTCGGTTTAGGTCAGGGTCAGTACGTCTGGCGCGGCGATCTCTACACGATTTTTAACGATTCGATGGAGAATAACGACACTGGCGCGAGCTATGCTTTGTCCGTCGCCGGCTATAACGGACAACAATATCAGTTCGCCCAGACCGCGGGCCAAGCCGGTAGCACCACTTCGAGCGGGGCGGCATGGACGCAGCAGACCGCCGCCGCAGGCTGGAGCGCGCGGCAGGGCATGGCGTCCTGCGTATTCAATAACCGCATGTGGCTCCTCGGTGGAAGTGATGGCACGGTGAGGAATGACGTCTACTACTCCACCGATGGCATCACCTGGACCCTGGCAACTGCGGCAGCGGGCTGGGCGGCCCGATATCAATTCTCCGCGTGCAATTACGACGGACGCATGTGGATCATGGGCGGCCAGAATGCCGCCGGTGTTGATCTAAGAGATGTCTGGAACAGCACTGATGGCATCACCTGGACGCAAGTCGATGCCGCAGCGGATTGGGCAACCCGTCGAGGATTCGGGCTTGTGGTCTTTAATAACCGCATGTGGGTCATGGGCGGATACAACGGTTCAAATCTGAACGATGTCTGGTGGTCAACCGATGGAACGACATGGACGCAAGCGACGGCAGCGGCAGCATGGTCGGGACGGCTCCATTTCGGCTGCGTATCTTATGCTGGGCGCATGTGGGTCTATGGTGGTGAAACTGGCGGCGCAGTAAAAAACAACGAATGTTATTCCTCAACCGACGGTGCCACATGGACCGCGGCGACGCTCAATGCCGCATGGACGGACAGAACGAAAAGCGGTGGCCTCACCTACGGTGGCTACATGTGGATTTTGGGAGGGACTGCGGATGATGTCAATTATTTAAACGAGGCTTATTATTCCACCGACGGTATTACCTGGACTTCCGCAGGCACCGTGACCACCGGCGCCTTGGGCTTCGGGCGCGCGGCGTGGTGGTCATATAACAATCGCATGTGGCGTGGCGGCGGCAACGGCGGTTCGGTTGATGACAATGTGTGGAATTCAAATCTCGATGGCACGACTGCCGCAGTCGGTCCTACTTCCTATCTGATGGTGAAGAACAACAATGAGGCGTGGTATCTCACTGGAACAACACTCACCCAGATTTCTGACGCCGACTATCCGATCGAGACCGTGCCGGGTGTAATCTATCTCGATGGCACGTTCTACGTGATGAATCGCGCTGGGGAGATTCGTGGCTCTGACATCGAAGATCCTTCGGCCTGGAACTCGCTCAACTTCATGGGCTCTGAGGCCGAGCCCGATATCGGAGTGATGATCGCGAAGATTTTGAACTATGTCGTCGCGCTCGGCGCATGGTCGATCGAGGCATTCCAGAACGTGAACAATCCAGCGCCCGGCTCACCGCTCGCGCGCATCGATGGCGTCTACCGGCAATGGGGCTGCGCTTCAGCGGGGTCGGTGGCTTACATCGAGAATGGCTTGGTTTTCATGTCACAGTCGAGGCTGCGGGGCCGCGAGGTCGTACGCATGCTTGGACTCGAAATCGAGAAAATCTCCACGCCTTCAGTCGAGAAAGTGCTGCTGGCGGACAATCTCTCGACGGTGCATTCCTTCTGCCTCAAGGCCGGGGGGCAGTCCTTCTACGTGCTGACGCTCGTCAATACGGGGGTGACACTGGTATGCGATCTCGCGACCAAAATCTGGTATCAATGGTCGAGCCAGATCGCTGGAACCGCACAGACGCTCACGACCGTCACCTCGAGCGGCACCACTGCGACCGCCACGCTTGCCGCACACGGCTACAGCGACGGACAGGTCGTGCTGATCGCCGGCGCGAATCAGGCGGGTTATAACGGCACTTTCATCATCCGGCGCGTCAGCGCGAATGTGTTTACCTATGCGGTCGCTTCCGGCCTGGTGACGCCAGCAACCGGCACTATCACCGCGACTGGCTATACGGACGGCTACTTCCGTTATATCAACTACGTCGATAACCAAGGCACGGATATCGTGCAGCATGTCTCTGATGGACTGATCTACCAGATCGGTACCATCTATACCAACGACAACGATATCCGCATCAACACGCGCGCACGCACTAGCGCATTCAATGGGCAGACGCTGAACAATAAGAGCTTTCCCGTGCTGCGGCTCGATGCTGACAACGTCTCTGCGAATGCATACGTGCGCTGGACGGATGATGATTACTCGACTTACACGCTCTTCAAGTCCGTCTCTTTAAGCAACAATCGCAAAGAATTGCGCAACCTCACGCGTTCTCGGCGCAGGGCATTTGAGGTGATGCATGCGGACGATTCGGCGTTCATCGCTTCAGCTCTTGAGCTTGACGTGAAACCCTGGAGAATCTGACATGGCATTCAACTATTCGACGCCGCTAGGCAACGTGACCAGTAACGCAGGGACGAGTTGGACAGAACCGGATTCAAGTACGTTGAGGTTCGATCCACGGACAGGGCTTCCGAACCGTAATTATAAGCCGCCAGGCACCACGTTCCCGGCTCAGCCGGGAGCTGCCCCCACCGCATTGACTGGAACGATGGCTCCGGTCACTCCTCTCACGAGCCAAGCCGGCCCGATGAATGCCCAGAATCTTCCCGACTGGGCGAGCACTGTCGGCTCTCGTGCCGCGAGTCTAGCCGACCCCTTCGCCGAGCAACGCCCGCAATATCAGCAACAGCTTGCCAAGCTGATGAGCGATCCCGGATCGCTGGCAACTTCCCCGCTCTACAAATTCGCGCAGGAACAGGGCTTGGAGGCGGTGAACCGCACGGCTGGCGCCAGAGGCCAGCTCGGCTCGGGCAACCGGCTCGCGGACTTGACCAGATACGGACAGGGATTGGCTGGGCAGCAGTTCTTCCAAATGGCGCCGCTCCTCGGGCGCTTCGCCGGCGCGGACACGAGTTCTCCAGCGGCCGCTGGCAGCGCCTATGCCTACGGGCAAGGCAAGGCAATGGATGCGTTCTCGAATCAGGAAATGGAGCGCGCTTATCGAGATGCACTGGCAAATCAGACGGGCACGCCGGCACAGCAACCTCCTTCGACGTTAGCCTTCCCGCTCACTAAGCCGATGGCACCCTCTCCGACCAGTGGCGCCCCATACGATCCGGCGTATTTCAATCAGCCCGGACAAACTGCACCAAACGCACCCTCGAATTACTTCCCGGCGCAGCCTGGAATTTCGGATTTCTACAATTCTCCCCTTTCGCTTGATTACGCGCCGAACACCGGATACGGCTATACGAGCCCCGGAGCGGAATCCCTGGCGCCACCGCAACCAGGGAGCTTCTACGATCAATACGGTGGCAACTATGACTTCGGCTTAGGTGCTCAGAATCCTCCACTCGATCAAGGTGGTGGCGCAATGGATATGGGCGTCGGCATGAACTACGACCCGTGGAATCCCTACGGGCAACAGAGTTCGACGCTCTCGCAGATCAGCGGACAGTTGCCGCAGGGCTATAAGCAACCGACGCCCCCATCCAATATTTCGGGCGAATCCAATTTCTTTGGTGACTGGTCATTCATGGGAAGCAGGGGCTGATCATGGCACAAGGCGGATACTATCAAGGACTGCTCGGCGCACAGACGCAGCTCGCCGATCTTGAGCAGCGTCGCCGCCGCACTGGATTGCTCGGAGTGCAGCAACAGGCGGCTGAAAAGGAACTGGCGGAATTCGAGTCCACCGCGCCGCTACGCCGTGGGATGCAAGAACAACAATTGATCGAAGCCCGCCAAGCTGGACCGCAACGCGCACAGTTGATGCGTGGGCGCGAACTTGAAATTCTCGGGAAAGCGAAAGAACTCTTTTCTTCGGTGGGCGATCAGCAGGGTCTCGAACAAGCCAATGCGCAGTTTGAGCAAGCCACTAGCCAGCCATCGCCCTACCGCGGCAAGCAATGGACGCCGGAATTTCGAGCGCGCGTTACCAACGATCTCATGACGATTGAGCAGCGGGTTCAGCAACAAGCTGGCAAGTGGCAATACGATTCGGCGCGCGGAGGGCTAGTTAATACGGCGACTGGAGAATTCAAGCCTGCGAGGCAAGGCGGTGCGGCAATTGGACCGTTGCGCGATCCCGAGGCAATGAAGCGCAGCGAGGAAACAATCCGCAGCCTTAACTCTTATATCGCCGCAAGGGATGGGTTGCTCTCAGGTCTCAGTCAATCTGAGACTGGGCCACTCGTAGGCAGAATCCCAGCGGTCACGAGCGAGCAGCAAATAGCGTCGGGTGCAGTCTCCGCGATGGCACCGGTTCTCAAGCAACTATTCAGAGTCGCCGGTGAGGGCGTGTTTACGGATCGTGACCAGGCGTTACTGCTTGAGATGGTTCCAGATCGCGCAGATAGTCCAAGAGCGCGGGCCGCTAAGATGGCGAATATTGACCGGATTGTGTCCGCCAAACTTGGAATGAGAGTGCCTCCTCCGGGGAGTCCGCAAGCAGGGCCTCCGGCTCGATCTAGCGCCGGGGCTGGTGGGGACGCTGGACCAGAAGATCGCAATCGCCGCGCATCGGATCAACTCTCTCCAGAGGAAGCGGCGGAACTTGAAGCATTACGCAGGCGGTTTCAGCGGTGAGTGATCGCGACGAATTGATCGCGCTTCGCAGGCTCTCGGAGCTTGAAGCAAAGTCTGCTGCCAAGCCGCGCTTCGAGATGCCCGAGCACCTCAAGGAAGAGGAGCGCCGACAGGCCGATCCGCTAGCAGGGACCACGCCAAGCTATCGGGCGGTCGCCGCCTATGGCAAAGCCGGAGCTGATATTGCGCGCGGCATCGGGCAGGGGTTGGGCCTAATCAGCCGCGAGGACATCGCAGAAACACGGAGGCGCGATGAGCCGCTGATGCGCTCCGGCGCTGGCATGGTGGGCAATATCGCGGGCAACATCGCTCCCTTGGCCCTCACCGCCGCGATCCCTGGGGCCACTACTTTGCGAGGAGCGGCGGCGATCGGCGCTGGAATTGGCGCAATCTCGCCGAGCGCATCGACTGGGGAGACGGCGCTGAATGTTCTGGGTGGCGCAGCGCTAGGAGCTGGTGGTCAGGCGGTTGCGGGTCGCCTCGCGCGCAGTCTCCGCGGGCGAGCACCGATGGGTGAGCCCGCAACAGAGGCGATAGAAGCCGGATTCACGATCCCGCCCTCTCAGATCCCCGGAGCGGGGATGATCCCTCGCGCTGCCGAGGGCTTTGCCGGAAAGCTTCAGACCGCACAGGCAGCCTCGGCCAAGAATCAACCCGTCGCGAATAGATTGGCGCGCGAGGCGTTAGGACTGCCCGAGGACGCGCCTCTCGATTTGGCGGCCCTTAATAGAATTCGCAAAGATGCCGGGCAAGCCTATGCGGAGGTAAAGCGCGTCGGCGCGATGGCGGCCGATGATGAATACCTGACGGAGCTCTCCCGAATCGGAGAAAAATACCGCGGTGCCGAGGTCGATTTTCCGGGTTTGGGAAAGACGCCGATCAGCGATGTTATTGAATCCCTGAAACGCCCGCAATTCTCTTCGAGCGGGGCAGTGGATGCGATTGCGATTCTGCGGGACAAAGCCGACGTCGCCTTTCGGGGCGGCGACAAGGGTTTAGCCAAAGCATTCCGCGAAGCCTCGAAAGCCATGGAGGACGTCATCGAACGGAATCTGGCGTCCATCGCCTCCGAGACCGGCCCCATGGCGCGCACCGCCCCGGAGCTGCTGCGGCGGTTCCGCGCGGGCCGCGAGTTGATCGCCAAGACTTACAGCGTCGAGAAGGCGTTGAACGAGACCACCGGGAATGTCTCCCTCCAGGCCCTGGCGAATGAACTGAAGAAGGGCAAGCCGCTCACTGGCCCGCTGCGTCAGGCAGCCGCGTTCGGCCGCGCCTTCCCGCGCGCCGCGCAACGCACGGAACAGATCGGGAGCCAGCCCGGCGTAAGTCCTCTCGACTATGCGGCGGGAGGGTTGATGTCCGCAGCCAGTGGTAATTATGGATTGATGGGCACAGTGCTTGGGCGCCCTGCGGTGCGCGCAGGACTTCTCTCCGGGCCCGCTCAGCGGGCGGTGGGTGCGATGCGGCCTGGAATGCTCTCACGCGTTCCAGGCGTACGCGGCAATGAGGCAATGATCGAGGCTCTCATGCGCCGATCAGCGGTGCCGTTGTCGCTTTCGCTGCCGGCGGCTGCGCAATGACCGGCATGCAATGGGCGCTTCTCTTGAAACCTCTGGGCGTTTTCATCTTCATGGCGGTACTGATCGCGCCCATCAAGGTGGCGATTTGGCGGCTGATGCCGGATTCGCCGCTGAAGCAACTCTTATTCAAGAGGATCAATTGACGTGATCCGACTCGACCGCACGACCCGCACGCTCGGTATCGTCCTCGGGGGCGCCGTCGCGACCAATCAGTTGAACGTGATCGTCTCGGGTATCGAGCGTGGGCCGAGTTCCGCCGCGACCCAAGCGCCAGTACTGGGCTTCACGCAAATATCGACCACCAATGACACCACCGATGTGACGATCTGCGCCGCCCCGGGAGTGACCGGACGCGTGCGGGAAGTTGAATCTATTAGTGTGCGAAATCGCGATACCGCTGCGGTCGTCGTATCCATTGAATTCGATGACAATGGCACCGATTACATCATTTTCTCTGCAACGCTCTCGATCGGAGATTTTTTAACCTACTCCTCTCAATCGGGCTGGCAAGTTTTCGATTCCACCGGACAGGCGAAAGTGAGTTCCACTTTTACGGTTGGGATGGTGATCGGAGACTCTGTCACGGGTGGCACCGATACTCGCGTGCTTGTTACCAAGACCGGACCGGTATTGGGTGACGATGCGAATTTCACCTACAACTACACAACCGATGTCCTGACGGTGAATGGCTCGACCTTCGGCACCAATACGAAGATCGGAGGGACACTCGAGGTTACCGGAGCAGTAACTTTGACGGTGCCGCTTCCACTTACCGGAGGCGGCACGAATGCGAGCTTGACGGCCTCAAACGGCGGGATTTTCTATTCCACAGCGACTGCCGGGGCGATTCTGGCGGGGACGGCTACCGCTGGCCAAGTTCTGCGTTCTGGTGCGAGCACTACGCCGTCATGGTCAACTGCAACGTATCCGGCAACAGCAACCGGAACAGGCACTATTCTGCGGGCAGATGGAACCAATTGGGTCGCTACGACGGCGACCTATCCCACCACGGTGACTGATGACCAAGTGCTCTATGGCACGGCCACCAATGTCGTCGGCGGATCAGCAAATCTGCTTTTTGATGGCACGACGCTCACCGCGAATACCCTGACAGTGGGTCCGGGGCAATTGATAATTCAATCACAGTTTAAGGTTCAAGCCAATTCTCCAGAATTCGACTTCAAGAAAAACAACGGTAGTGTGGATGGAAAGGTATGGAGATTTGAGGGAGTTACGGATCAAATTCTGAGCTTCAGAACGGTCAATGACGCTGAAAGTGATGGTCGAACTTGGCTAGAAGTCGTTCGCAGTGGAATGACGATTTCCAGCATAAAACTGAACACTGGTGCCACGCCAACGACGGCATTAACTCTGGATTCATCACAAAATGCCACTCTCGCCGGTAATCTCACAGTGACCGGGAATCAACTTATCGGTTCCGCAGTCGGAACATTGAGATCGCCAGATGGCTGTCGTATAGGCGCTGACTCCACCAACAATTTGCTTGATGATGCGTCAAATGGCGCAGGAACGGCAGCTCTCTACATCGGCAATGCGCAAATTACTGCGGTCTCTGATAGTCGTCTGAAACGAGATCGTGAACCGACGAAGCGCGATGGACTTGCCATCATCGAAGCCCTTGCAGTTGAGGATTTTTACTATGCTGATCCAAGCGACTGCTCGCTGTGGAACCGCAATAGCCGCGGTAAGACGATGGGCATCGTTGCCCAACAAGCCGTGACATATGTCCCCTGGCTTGTGAATGCGCCCGATCGCCATTGTCCGCAATGCCTGGCAGGAGAACTTTGCGATCGACATGATTCACATTGGCAGTTTGATTATGCTTTACTTTCAGCAGTCAACACCCGCGCAATCCAGCAACTCAACGCCCGCATGAAGGCCGCGGGTATCTAAGGAGAAAATAATGGCAGATATCTCGATCAACGTCGCCCGCTACGCCGAGGATAAGAAGCTCGGGCTCTGCAAGCTCATCAAGCTGAACGGCCAGACCTTCTACTCCGCGAAGGAATTCGACCGCACAGGGAAGCCCGTCGTGGTGAATGCCCCGATCGCCACCGAAGCGCTGAAGGATGCCCTCGCCAATGTCGATCGCGAGATCGCGGAGAAACTCGCCATCAAGACTGCCATCGCCGAGATGATCGCGGATGTTGAGACGGCCGAGGAAGTGCTGAGATGAGAACAAAAGAGGAATAATCATGGCAGATAATGGCAGTCAGGAGCTGGAAGTAACATCAGGGGACAAGAAGTTCAAGCTCCGCGGCTCGGACCTGCTCACGTCGGTGATCGGGATGATCGTCTCTTCCGGGCTCGTGCTTATCGGGTATGTGCTCTATGAGCACAAGAGCGACGCACATACGCGCGATGGCGAGATCATCACGGTCGTGAAGGAAATGTCGGCGATCGCGAAGGAGGGGGTCACCGCGCAACGTGAAATGAACTGCCTGATCTCGCTACCCCAGGATCTGCGCGAGAAGCAATCCGAGTTCTGCAAGCGCGTGGCGCGATGATTACGCTGCGGACTTATTGGCTGGGCCGGGATGTCACTCACGCGGAGGAACTGACCGATGAAATTCAGCGAAACGCTCAAACGACTGTGGACCGGGTTAACGAGCTACTTGCTCGCGCCGGGCGCACCGAGGTTAACTCTGTCAATAGCGGATGGCGTCCGAAGAGTATTAATGATGCCACTAGCAACTCTGCAGGGTCGTCTCGCCACTTGTCCGCCCAGGCTGTTGATCTACCTGACCCTGATCATGCTCTTGCTGATTGGGTGGTGGATAACCGCATCGTTCTGGAAGAGCTGGATCTCTACATAGAGCATCCGGGATGGACCCCGAGCTGGCTGCACGTGCAAACCGTCGCGCCACGTTCAGGCCGCAGAATCTTCATACCCAACGGCCAGCCTCCAGCAGACCCGGAGTTCATCGTAGCATGAATCCGCTTAATATCCTCTACAGCGTCATCACAGCCGCCGTCATCGGTGCCGCCGGATACTACGTCTGGAGTTGCGAAGACGCGAAGTCGTTCAAGGACAAGGCGGTCGCGCTCGCGGAAGCGGCGCGGGATGCCGCGATCAAACAGATGGTCAAGGATCGACAAGCGAAGGAGAAGGCCGATGCGAATCTCAAGGTTGTCCGTGCTGATAATGACGCTCTGGATAAGCGGCTGCGCGACGAGCGTGCCCGTGCCCGTCGAATGTCCCGTCCCGCCCCCCGTGCCCCAAGTCCTGAAAGAGCCTGCTTCAAAGGGCCCGTCTTTGACGCAGCGATTACACGACTCCTTGATGACCTCTACGCAGAAGTTGAACGACGCGATCGGGAGCTTTCTGAAATCGGTCGACAGTGCCAGGACGCCGTGAGCACGCTGGATAGCGTCAAGGCTTGGGCATCGGAGGTTAAAGCATTGCCTTGAACTTACCGAACGAACGCGTTATAGTGGCGTTTGAACGCGTTCACGGTAGGAGTATCGGCATGATGCAGGTTCAATGTGTCGTCTGCGGAAAGCAAATCAAAGAATCAAGGTCAGGTAGAAAGAAGTTCTGCTCTGACGCTTGTCGAGCGTTTCAGTGGAGAACGGGTAAATCTGCAACACCCTGTCACTATTGCGGTTGTCCTGGTGGAACAATAGATCACGTTCCGCCCCAATCGGCCAGACCTATCATCCTCAAGTTCGGACTAGAGAAACAGCATCCTTTTGTCGAAGTCCATGCTTGCAGCGAATGTAATTCACTGCTTGGCAATCGGGCTCTTTGGAAACTGTCTCAGAGAAAGAAATTCATTCGACGTGCATTGCGAAGGCGCTACAAAAGGTTGCTTAATCTACCAAACTGGACGCCCGAACAACTAAACGAATTAGGCCATACGCTTAAATCGTATGTTCAAGCCGGATTGCTTGCAAAAATAATTCTAAAAGAACGAATTTCTTGGTAGCAAGCGCGCGTGGTTGATCTTTCCTCTAAGTTTCATACTGTGTCGATCTCCTGTTGTGTGAGTATTCCGTAATGTAAAACGGAGGCTACCGCGATCCCATCCGCACCCGCGGCTCGTACGGCCCGAATGTGATCGAGCGTACCACAGCCTCCGCAGGCAATAACTGGAACCGGCAACTCCCGGGCAATGGCTCCGATGAGCTCGCAGTCGAATCCTCGCTTAGTCCCCTCCATGTCCACGCTAGTAAGCATGATCTCTCCTGCGCCGCGAGCGACCGCCTCGCGAGCGAGATCCAAGGCGTCCCGACCGCTGCGCTCACGGCCCCCGTCAGTGTATGCCTCCCAGCCTCCGTCGCGGCGCTTGGCTGCGATCTCGACGGTGATGGCTTGGGAGCCGGCGCGAGTTGAAATTTCGTCGATGACGGAGGGATTCTTGATTGCTGCCGTGCAGATCGCCACGCGATCCGCTCCCGTCTTGAGGAGCCTCTCTGCATCAGCAAGCGATCTAATACCGCCTCCGACCGTGAGCGGGATGTAGGATTCGCGCGAGGTTTCATCTAGAAGCGCCTCCAAGTGATTGCGACCGTAGAGCGAAGCGACCACATCGACGTAGAACAGCTCCCAGCCGCTGCGGGAATAGCGGCGCGCCATCTCTCCGGGCTCTCCCACGACGCGCAGCCCCTCATAGCAGATCGGCTTCACAACGTGTTGCCCCTTGATGTCAAGCCGGGCGATCAGACGGAAGATGCTCACGCCAGGCCTTTTGCAGTGGAAACTCGCAGGATTGAGGACGCTTGATGCCATCACCGAGTGCGAGCTCGACTCGCCGTATGCCATCAACCATGACTTTGAACTGTGAGGGATTGATGCTCGCTTTGTGATCAGGGCCAATGGCATTGCGATCGAGTGTCAGGTGTTTCTCGATTACGACTGCCCCTTTTGCTGCGGCGGCGATCGGCACCACGATACTCGCAGTGTGATCGGAATAGCCGACCGGCCGGTGGAAAATGCGAAGCGTATCCATAGCGTTGAGATTCACTGCATTGATCGGGCACGGATAGGCCGAAGTGCAATGCAGCAGCGTCACATCAGAGCCGAGATGCATGAGGGCGAAGCGAACATCGTCGAGGTCGCTCATTCCAGTCGAGAGGATCACAGGAAGGTTTGTCTTGGCCACCGCAGTGAGCAAGTCGTAACGCCTAATACAGCCCGAGGCGATCTTCATGCGCTTGACGAGTGGCGCCAGAAATTGAACTTCAAGTATGCCGAATGGCGTGCAGAGAAACTCAATTCCGGCGTTCTTGGCATGATCTGAAAGGATGATCATCTGCGCTTCGCTGAACTCCAAATGCGTGATGCGCGCATCACCCCATAACCGTTGCGAGTTGAACAGCTGGAACTTGCATGCATTAGCGCCAGAGTTCTTCGCGGCGTCGATCAGCCGCTTGGCTTCATCGACCGAGCCGCCAGGGTTGACGCCCGCCTCCGCGACTATGAAGATGGCCATAGTTTCAGGATGTCACCAATGCGCTCGCTCGCCCGCCCGTCTCCACTCCAGGGAATGTTGCGCCCGCGTTGACGCTTGCCGATCATTCGGCAGGGCACCCCGCCCGGCTTGAGGAAGGGTGCCTCATAGAGCATCGCGCTCGAATTGCCGATGAACTCCTGACAATGATAGAGCAGGTTGAGAAACCGATCGTGGCTGTAGGAAACTCCGTCTGGAATATGGTTCGAGCCGCGGTCGGGATTCGAGCTGATCCAAACGGCGTTGCGGCCGGCGACTGCGGCGTTGACCCGTTCCAGCTCTATCGTGTCGTCGATCGTCTCCGGTTGGTAACTCACCACGACGTATTCGCCTTCGATCTCACGTTCCCGCTGCCAAGTCTCATGCATGATGTAATCCACGCTCGGATTGCCGACGAGATGCACGTTGCTATAGCCCCGCGCTACCAGCCGTGCAGTCGAGGCGAACGATGTGGTGAAGTGAATCGAGGCCATGCGGCTGATGGCGTCTCGCATCGCGTCGTCATAGCTTCCCTCGGTCACGTCGCCCCCTCCGATGTGGGCGATGGGAATGCGTTCCAGATGCGCCGCGATCGCGGTGGCGAGGATCTCGAAGCGGTCGCCCAGAATCAGCAATACGGTTGGTCGACGCTCCCTCAGAAAGCAAAGCGCATTGGAAAACGCTTCGGCGAACGGCAGCCCCCAATTGCTCACGATGTCTACATCGAGCCCCATTTCGCGCAACTTGTATGTCGGGCAATGCAGCAACCCGAGATCGGCGCGCGAGCCGCTAACGATCAGGATTTTCATCTTTTAGATCCCATGCGTAGTTGATATCGAGACTCCTGCTGTTCGGCATCGTGTAATGATGCGCGGCATCGAAGGAGAGGTGCTGCAGGAAGTGGCGCACGTTGCAGACGAACACAGCCCCGTTGCGCTTTCCGTATTCGTTGTAGGAAACGCACCCGGTCAAGCCGTTGACGTTGTTCTTGGTGACCGCGATCTCGATGCAACGATCGATGTCCTCGATGCTGCGAAGAGGCGAAGTCGGTTGCAGCAGCACCGCGAAGTCGTAGTCCGTCACCTGATGCAAGACATGCACAATCACTGCCTCAGTCGGCACCTGATCCTCGGCAAGAAAGGCCGGGCGCTCAAGAAAATACTTTCCGGCATGTAGTGCGATCGCCTGATCCTCGGTGGAGACCACGATGCGATCGATATATTTAGAACTCTCCGCATGCTCGATCGCCCACTGAATGAGGCCCTTGCCGCGGAAGAGCATGATGTTCTTGAAAGGCAGTCGCCGTGAGCCGCCGCGCGCCGGTATCACGCAGAGGATACTTTTATCTTCGAGCATTGTTCTTCTTTCATATAATCGGCAAGGAACCGCGAGGCGATCCGCAATCGAATCTCGCCATGCAGTGCTGCATTGTTATAGGGACTGATCGCCCGTGGAAACGCATTCCAAAACTCCGCCTGTTTGTCGGGTTGAAACTTTCCCTCTACGTAATCAGCCATCTCAAGGGCCGCATCGCGAAGCTCGGTCGGCGTATTGTCCCGAAGTTCTATCCCGGCATCGGTGAACTGCTGTGCGCTCATCGCTTGGCTCACCCCAGAAGCGCAGATCTCTGCGGGGCTCAAGCGCTTGCCATCCTTGCAGTGATGCTTCCAGATTGCGAGCGAGCACGGCCAGAAAGTCGACAGGTACTCGAAAGGCACGAAATTGGTATAGAGGATGGGCTTGCGAAATGCCAACGCCAGCGCGTCCCAGCCGGTCGAGGTGGAGATGGCGAACGAGCAGTGCGCGGCGAGCCACAGGCTCATGAAATCAGAGTACATACCGTTGCTGGCGAAGTCGATCACGCACGGATGTTCCACGTGGAACTTCTTCGCAACCTTGGCGCCCATTCGAAAGACATAGTAGCCGCGTGCGGCGAGTGCGCGGGCGGCTGCTTCGTAAGTATCCACATCCGCGTCGCGATAGCTGTGATAGGCGAGCTGCGGCAGGTAGGCGGCATCGCGCACCATCAGGCACACGATTCTGGCATTGGCCGGTAGACGCCAATCCTCCAACTGTTGATATCCGCGATTGGTCTCGCGCTTGGTGAGCCGGAGATGCGCGGGATAGCGCTCCAGAAGATTGTGGATATCGCGGTCGAGCTGCTCGGGCTGGGCAATGAAGCGCTCCCAGCCGATAAACAATGAATTGACGAGTGCCACCAACTGGGCAAAGCGCGTCGGATCGATCGGGAGACAACGCCGCAATAACCGCGCATGGGTGCGGCTGGCGGGATCGCCCTTGAATGTCCAGATATCGAAGCTCCATTTCGGGTGCAGTCCCGCAGCGCGCTCGCAAAGGTAGACTTCAGTGTTCATGACGGCGTGCCCCAGGCGCGGATAGAGCATTCCGATGCGCACCAGCACGCCGAAGCGCGCCAGGAGGCGCATGATCCCTACGCAGGCGAAAGCAAAAGGCAGCAGTGCGGTGCGGAGCGCTTTTTGTGGTGTCATCAGATCACCACAGATATTTCTCAGGATCGCCGCGAATAAACCAAGGCATTGGGTTGTTCGCCCATATCGACCAAAGACGCTTGATTCCACGTCTTTTCAGAACATATCGTAGCCAACTGAACTTTTGTCGAGCGGTATAGCGGCGGCGCATCAAGTCACCCGATATCTCAGCCGCTCGCCGTCCCATAGTTCCAGCGATTTCCAATGCTCGATGATCGAGAGCGCGTCAGTTTCCGTCAATCCCAGATAGTCAAGACATTCGCTCCAGTACTTGCGCGGGAATTCACCGTCAAACTTGTGGACCAAGGCGACACCCTCATCGCGGGTGATATGACCATCACGGCACTCATGCGCGGCATCTGCGGTCGCGCGCCCGATGCCGAACTTGATGAACCCGAGGTAGTAATGGAGGCCGTCGAGCTTGTCATCGAGGCTCGCGTACTTGGAATAGGTTCCCTCGGTGCGCTCGGGATTCGGCGTGAAGCCCGTATGATCCGAGCAATAATAGAAATTCTCCTGCGGCGTCCACTTGTGGTAGTAGGACATGAAGTGAATCTCGGTGCCGTTCAACTCATCGTAACGCGGCCCGAGAAAAGACATCAATTCCGGCATCGTCACGCCGTGGCGCAGCCAGAATTCCGGGCTTCGACCGCTGAAGTACTGACGTTCGTGATCTTGCGCCCGGCGCTGGGCGCGCGCCTTGGTTACTTCGCCCCCATACTCGGCTTCTCCGTCCTCGCCATACATGATGAGCCGGATGCCGTAATGAACCGCCATCTGCAAAGGGAATGCGGTCTGCCCGTAGATGAAAGGCTGGAAGGGGTCGCCCATGTGCTGGAACGCCAAGCGCGCAAGCTTTCGCGCGCTCTGACCATTGGGACGCCCTTGAATCACGTCGAACCCTGAGGCGACGAATTGATCGAGGTTCTCGCGTCCGATCGCGGTCGGCATCAGAGGCGCCCAAGTCACGCAGAGCGGCGTCATGCCGTAGTCGTGCTTCAGCTTGTGGGCGACGAATCCCCCGTCCTTGCCACCGGAAACCGGCACCACGACATCGAATTCGCCCATGCCCCGGCGATGCTGCTCGCACAGTCGGCGCAGCTCGAGCTCGCGCACGTCCCAATCGGTCGCCGCCTTTTCCTCGGCGAAGCGGCATGCCGAGCACACGCCGTCGGCATCGAATGTGATGCGCGGGCGCTGATTGGAGATCACGCAGCGCTTACAAAATAACACGGTCATTGTTGTTCTAGGAGGCTCGTGGTGCGCACATGCTCCAGTCCGGTCCAAGTGAAGCGACATTCGATGCCGAGTTCATCCGTGACCGCGTTCTCCGGCATGCGTTTGTCCCGATAGTCTTGCCCGCGCGCGTAGATCGCTGGACGAACACACCGCAGCAACTCCTCCGGACCGGGCCCGAGCGTCAAGAGCACGCAGTCGACCACACGCAGCGCTTCGAGCATGCGCTTGCGTAAGCGTTCATCTTGACGTCCGGGCTTGTCGATAAAGCGATCAGCCACAAGTGACACCACGAGCCGATCACCGAAGGATCGCGCCTGTTCAAGATGCGCCAAGTGCCCCTCATGCAGGTGGGAAAAGACTCCATGAGCCATCACGATTTTCATGCGAGAAAATTCACGTTCGCGGGTGCAGGCGTAAGAGGAAATGTCGCGTGTCCATGTTTGTAGGCAAAGAGCCAGTCATTATGGAGCCGCTGCATGCAGTCGCTTGGGCAGCGCTTCTGCGGGTTGAACTCGTCAGAGGCGATGTAGCGCATGACTTCCCAGTAGCGCTCGCCATGGAACATATCGCGGAAACGCTCGGTAGTGATATTGCCGATGTGGAACGCGCGATACTTCTCGTTGAACAGCGGCCCGCAGGGTGCGATCAGGCCATTGCCAGACATTTGCAAAGCAAAGGGTGGCCCGTAGCAGGCTGTATGCTCGCGCTTGCCGGCCTTGCGAATCTTCTTCCATTTAATGACGATTTGGGTGGTATCGTCAGAGAGGCTTTCGGCTTCCTTCAAAATGTCCTCGATCTGGTTATAGGCTGTGTAATCCACGTCCAGCACGCCGTCAGGATCAACCGCGCAGTGCTTGATGATGGCGTAGTGAACTCCCAGATTCTTGGCAAGCCGCGCGAACGGCACGAGCTGGTCGGAATCACGCGGATCACAGACTAAGTTCATGTTGACGATGCAGGGCCAATCGTTGCCGCGCACCAGCTCGACCGCCGTCCGAATGTTTTCGATCACGATGTCGTAGACGGCCTGCTTGAGACCCATGATCTCGGCATAGCGCTTTTTCTCGCCAGCAGAGAAATTGACACGGAAGGACGTCAAGCGCGGCAGGACACGTTCCAGCACCGGCTTGGTGGTGGCGATCCCGTTAGTACCTGCGCCGACGGCAACGCCCAAATCGGTCGCCTTTTCCACCGCATCGGCGTACCACGGAACCATCGTGGATTCGCCATCAGAGATGTAGTGCATGGATAGCACGCCAATCTCTGCGGCATCTTCCAGAAACTGCATGGCATGCTCGCGCGTGATCTCGCCGCCTTCCGAACTCTGAGCCTGCGCGTAGCAAAAGTGGCAAGCGGCCTGGCATTTGCGCGTCCACGCGATGTCCATGAAGATCGGCGCGATGCGCTCCCCGCGTTCCCATGCCTCCACACGCTCACGATGGAAGCCCACGTTGGACCCGTCCAATGTCATTTCTTTGCCGCCAACAAATGTCGTTTCAGTCATAGCTTCTGCCTCATCTCAATAGTCATCGCGCGGCGCAACTTTGAATCGTCGCCCATCAGATCCTTCACGACGCGGACATCTTGTTTCGTCAGTGTACGCAGTAGGAGTTCAAAACAAAGCAATGCTGGCCCTTGCGCTTCGAGGGGCACGCCCTCGGGAAAACGCACCAGTACTTGCAGGCCTGGCTCAGACACGGGGCGCCTCAATCAACAGTGTCGATTCAGCAGCATACAATGCGCGCTGGTAGGCGGGCATGACCTCGGCTGCCTCGGTGAGTTTCACTACCCGCACATTGCGCAGCATGAGTGATAACGCCTGGGTATAGTCGCCCGTATGTTGCGGTCCGGCATCGAGTGGGGTTTTTGCGCCGACGCGGGTGCGCACGATGACCTTTGGCCGATAGTCTCCCATCTCGCAGAAACGGTCGAGATGATTGACGAGCTGATTCATGGCGAGCAGCATAAAGTCGAGCCGCGGGTAGACGCAAATCGGTATTTTGCCACTTAACGCAAGACCGATGCAGAAGCCGAGCTGCATATCTTCGAGAACTGGAAATTCTAGTCTTTTATCCATCGGAACACCCTCGAAGCTCGCATAGATCGCCGCACCATCGTAGCGCACCGACTGCCCGACGAAAATCGTGCGCACATCCGCCGCGAGCCAGCGCATCGCGTGGTTGACTTCGCGGGCGAACTCTAGAACCCCGGCTGATCGGGCAACGGTTGGTAATGCGGCCATGTGCGTTTGTATTTGTAGCGAAAGGTAGTGAGTGTGTGGAATACTCCATGCGCCCACGCTTCCTCGGTGGGTGTATTGGTGCTGAGGCCGTTGTCCTCTACTACGAAGCGAACATCCAAGCAACGCCCATCGGCGAACTTGACCGCGTCGTGAAAGGCCCCAATCGACGCCGCCATGTCACCGATGAAGCACCACACGCGGGCGCCGTGGAAGGCTAGACCGCAGGCGATCGGGAGCATCGCGCCCATGATCGCGCTGGAGATGAAACGGTGTTGTGGACTTGAGATGAACATGCTGCGGCCGGCCATGATCTGGCGCTTCACTTCTTCTGGAGGAACGCCCTTGAGCAGAGCGTGAAACGTGCTCCGCCATGTGGAGAGCACCCAATCCTCGGGCGCTACATCCTTGAAAATATCAATCAGCGCTTCGGCCTGCTCCGGAGAGTTGAGGTGAACCGGAGCACGGATTCTTCCCGCATCGAACTCGCGGGCGATATCGGCTTCAAAAGCGATCAGTT
>ERZ1292629.1888-Hain-H43-01um-R1-1888-length-19147-cov-6_pt1 | contig 19147 bp, 23 predicted proteins | sample MGYA00564399_ERZ1292629 | MGnify/ENA primary metagenome ERZ1292629 (study PRJEB36523, sample SAMEA6512636) | groundwater metagenome | collected 2019-01-08 | study: AquaDiva: Metagenomics assemblies of 32 groundwater samples | reverse complement strand
GTGGCGGGCAATGTGCAGGCCTCCGCGTTTCTCTACAGCTCCGACGAGCGGCTCAAAAAGAACATCGCCGCCATAGCAAGCGACCAGGCGCTCGCCGACGTGTTGGCGCTCCGGCCGGTTACGTACAATTGGGTCGACCCGGCACAGCCCACGGCGACACAAATCGGTTTTGTCGCCCAACAGGTCGAGGGGGTCGTACCCGGGCTTGTAAACACCAATGCGAGCGGTTTTAAAGCGATAGACTACGCGCGCGTAGCGCCCCTTTTGGTGGGCGCCGCGCAAGCGCAAGAACAAAAAATAGAGGCGCTCCAGCAGGAGGTCGCCGCGCTCCGGGCCGAGCTAGACGCCCTGCGTGGCGCCCGCTAAAGACTGCTATACTTTTGCTATGGCGGTGCGTGTTGCAATCAACGGGTTTGGCCGCATCGGGCGCGCGTTTTTGCGCGCGGCGTGGCACGACCCAGACGTTGAAATTGTTGCCGTCAACGACCTCTGCGATGTGGATAATCTCGCGTACCTTTTAAAATACGATTCCGTCTACCGGCAATTCCCCGGCCAGGTGTCGGCCGAGGGGGGCGAGCTCCTGGTTGGTGCCAAACACATCAAGGTCATAGCAGAAAAAGACCCGGCAAAGTTGCCGTGGAGGGAGTTGCAGATTGATGTCGTGGTGGAGTCGACCGGACTTTTTACCGAATACGCAAAAGCCAAGCTACATGTGGATGCGGGGGCAAAAAAAGTCGTGATTTCTGCGCCGCCAAAAGGAAACCCTGTGCCCGGCTCGGCGGTGGTGCTGGTAGGAATAAATGAAGAAAAGCTCACCACCTGCACCATTACCTCCAACGGCTCCTGTACTACGAATGCTGCAAGCCCGGTGGTTGCCATCATCGAAGAAACGCTTGATATCGAAAAGGCGCTGCTCGACACCATCCACAGCTACACAGCGAGCCAATCGCTGGTCGATAGCCCAAACAAAAAAGACCGGCGCGAGGGTAGGGCGGCGGCGCAGAACATCGTACCCTCTTCGACCGGTGCCGCAACGACCGTAACCAAAGCGGTCACCGGTGTGCCGTTTTTTGACGGCATTTCAGTGCGCGTACCGACCGTCGCGGGTTCCTACGTCGACCTCACTTTTGTTACCAAAAAAGATACGAGCAGAGAGGAAGTGAACGACATTTTGCGCAAGGCGGCGGCAAGCCCGCGCTGGCAGGGGATATTTACCGTGAGCGAGGAGCCGCTGGTGTCTTCTGACATCATCGGCAATCCTTACGCGAGCATTGCCGACCTGGAAATGACGCGCGTCGTCGGCGGCAACTTGGTCAAGGTGCTCGCCTGGTACGATAACGAGATGGGGTATGCTTATACCCTGCTCCGGCATGTCAAAGGAGCCGGCACTAAGTAATATGAAAGTATACATCGCGTCAGACCACGCGGGGTTTGAGCTTAAAAAAATACTGCGGGAGTTTTTGCAGGCGCAGGGCCACGAGGCGGTGGACTTGGGGCCCGTGATGCTCGAGCCGCAAGACGACTACCCGGATTTTATCGAGCCCTTGGCCGAAAAGGTGGCGGGGGACAAGAACTCTTTTGGCATTGCAATAGGCAGCTCGGGCGAGGGCGAGTCGATGGATGCCAACCGCACCAAGGGCGCCCGCGCAGCCGAGTATTACGGCGGCAACCTGGAGATTGTGCGGCTCGCGCGCGAGCACAACAACGCCAACATTTTGAGCCTCGGTGCGCGCTTTATAAACGAGGAGCACGCCAAAGAGGCGGTGACGCTGTTTTTGACAACCCCCTTCTCAAGCGCGCCGCGCCATCAAAGAAGAATAGACAAGCTAGATAAAAACACTAAACAATAACCCTCATTCCATAAATAATGCGGTCGTCTAGAACAAGGAATGGAAAAAATAGAGCCTAAAATAAAACAAACCGCCCGGCGCACCCACATCCAGCAAAAACTAGCCCTTGCTGTTTTTAGGATGACCACGCAATCTGTTTCTTTGGCTTTTGCGTCAGACGCGTATCTCCGCAAGCGTCTGGGTTTTGACTCGGGTAATCCTACGGCGCGCATGCGTCAGGCTTTCCACAGGCTCGAGCAGAAAGGTCTTGTCCGGCGGGATATGCAGAAGGGGCGCCTGACTCTGACTGCCGCGGGGAAGGCATATGCCAAAAAATTGGATACGTACGAGCGCATAGTAGTCAAAAAGCCCCGCAGGTGGGACGGAAAATGGAGAATAGTGATTTTTGATATCTGGGAGCGCAGGCGTTCCACGCGCAATCGATTTCGGGCCTTGCTACAAAAGATGGGCTTCATAAGAGTTCAAGATAGCGTGTGGGTCTACCCGTATGATTGCGAGGAAATACTTGCTTTTATTCGCACCGAATTAAAACTTGGAGGAGGTGTATTGTATTTAATTGCCGAGGGCATAGAGCAGGACAAGTCGTTGCGGGCAAAATTTAACCTTATTCCTTGAACTATGCGGTCGTCTAGAACAAGGAATGGCGGGTTTTGGCGGGGAGAATGCAGTAATGCGATGTTATACTTTTTTTATGATTGAGCCGCAGTTAAAGGTGGAGATAATCCCCGCGGTCCTGCCGCGGTCCTTTAAAGAGTTAGAAGAGCAGCTCTCCCCGCTCGCAGGCGTCGCGCGCCAGGTGCAGGTGGATGTTGTCGACGGCCGTTATGCCAAGGGCAAAAGCTGGCCGTATCGCGACCGCGCAAGCTTTGACCGCCTTGTCGAGCAGGAGCATGGCCTGCCGGCCTGGGACAAGCTCGATTTCCAATTTGATTTAATGGTGGAGGACCCGGCGGCGGAGCTCAGTAATTTTATAAGCGCGGGGGCAACACAGATTATTTTGCACGCGCGCTCACACACTACAGAGCAGGCGCTCCAGCAATTAGTCGACCTGCGCACCAACGAAATGGGCGGCTACGTGGTGCGCGCGGGGGTGGCGCTCGGGGCGCAGGAGAACCCTGACATCCTTTTGCCGTTTGAGTCGCAGTTCGACTTTGTGCAGGTGATGGGCATCGACCGGGAGGGCCGGCAAGGCGAGCCCCTCGACAAAAAGGCGGTATATTTAGTTGAGCGCCTCCGCAAACGTTACCCGCACCTGCCGCTGCAGGTGGACGGCGGCGTGACACTGGAGAATGCGCAATTGCTTGTGGCGGCCGGCGCCGACCGCCTGGTGGTGGGCAGTGCAATTGTAAAGGCTCCGGACCCCGTAGCGGCGTACAAAGAGTTTGTGGCGCTCTTTTAATATGATTACTGATGCAAAAATAAAAGAGCTCGAGCTCAAAGCGGAGGCGATACGGGAAACTATTGTAGAGATGCTCGTTGCGGCGGGGAGCGGCCACACCGCCGGACCTTTGGGCATGGCCGACCTATTTGCCGCGTTCTACTTTTATATACTGCACCATGACCCCAAAAACCCCGAGTGGCCGGAGCGCGACCGCCTGATACTCTCCAACGGGCATAGTACGCCCGTGCGCTACGCCACGATGGCGCACGCAGGCTACTTTTCGGTGGCAGAGTGCCTGACCTTGCGCAAGTTTGGCAGCCGCCTGCAGGGCCACCCCGAGCGCTTGCGGCTCCCCGGCCTCGAGACCACATCGGGGCCGCTTGGCGAGGGGCTCGGCCAGGCCGCCGGCTATGCCTACGGCGCGCGGATGGATGGGCAAAAGTTCCGCGTCTACGCGTTTATGTCGGACGGAGAGCAGGATGCCGGCGTTACGTGGGAGGCGGCGATGTTTGCCGGTGCCAACAAACTCTCAAACCTGACCGCAGTCATCGACCGCAACAACATACAAATAAACGGCATGACCGAGCAGGTAATGCCGCTCGAAAACCTGCGGGCAAAGTACGAGGCTTTTAACTGGCACGTGCTCGAGATAGACGGCCACAATATAAGCGCGATAGTGAGCGCCGTGGAGCAGGCAAAAGCTATTTATGAAAAACCGACGCTTATTTTGGCGCACACTATCCCCGGCAAGGGCATAAAAGAAATAGAGTTCGACTACCGCTGGCACGGCAAACCCCCCAGCGCGGAAGAAGCAAAAAAATTCTTGGCCGAACTCCGCACACTAAAGGGTAAAATACAAAGCGAGCATGAATAATTTTTCCTCCAACATGCGCGGATTTACCCTCATCGAGATTTTGGTGGTAATCGGTATTATTGCTATTCTGTCCGGCATCGTCATGGCAAAGCTCGGCGGAAGCAGCGCAAACACGCGCGATGCTAAGCGGCAGGCTGACCTAAAGATGCTCGGAGTTGCCCTTGAGGTGTATTTCAACCAGAATGGTAGTTACCCCGTATGCTCCACATCCCCATACACTCAAAGTGGTTCAGACGCAGGTATGGCATGCCTTAAGGCCGCCCTCAGTACTGTTGGGCTTCCGGACATGCCGAAAGACCCGAAATATCCCGCAATGTTTTATCAATATGACAATTGGTGCAGGGCGCCAACGCCGGACGGCACGCATCAGTACCGTCTGTGGGCCTCCACGGAGGGTCCCGCGCAAGGGCTCCAATATAAGTGGTGGACCGATAATTTTGTTGGTAGTACGAACTGCGCCAACCCCATCTAACTATGCTGAACCTCGACTCAAAACTGGCGGAACATTTGTTCGACAAGCCCGGCATGGCGCACACCCGCGACGGGTTTGGCCGGGCGCTGCTCGAGCTCGGAGCAACCAACTCCAATGTCGTCGCGCTGTGCGCCGACTTGGCGGAGAGTACGCGCATGCTTGCGTTTAAAGACAAGTATCCTGGGCGCTACATCGAGCTCGGCGTTGCCGAGCAAAACCTCGCCACGGTAGCCTCGGGCTTGGCCAACTACGGCAAAGTCCCGTTTATGGCCAGCTATGCTACCTTTAGCCCCGGGCGCAACAACGAGCAGATACGCACTACCATCTCGCTCAATAATGTCGGGGTAAAAATCGTCGGCAGCCACGCGGGGCTCTCGGTCGGGCCCGACGGCGCGACCCATCAGGCGCTCGAGGACATCGCGCTCATGCGCGTACAACCCAACATGACCGTCATCTCGCCGTGCGACGAGGAAGAGACATACAAAGCAACGCTCGCCGCCGCCGCGCACCCCGGCCCCGTGTACCTGCGGCTTGCGCGGGAGAAGACGCCGGTCATGACCACCAAAGAGACCCCTTTTGTGATGGGTAAGGCTAATGTAATGTGGGAGTCCGAACACGCCTCGGAGGTGGTGGTGTTTGCCACCGGGCCGCTGCTACACAATGCGCTTTTGGCGGCAAAAGAGTTGGAGCACGCGGTGCCGTCGACCGTTATAAACATCCATACCATTAAGCCGCTCGATGCCGAAACCATATTGAAATACGCCAAAGAGACCGGCGCGGTGGTGACGGTAGAAGAGCATCAAGTTGCCGGCGGGTTGGGGAGCGCAGTAGCAGAACTATTGGCTACCCACTACCCGCTACCTACTGAATTTATTGGGGTCAAGGACAAGTTTGGCCAGTCGGGAGAACCGAAAGAATTAATCGAGTACTACGGCATGGGGGTTTCGTCCATAGTCGCAGCCATAAAGAAAGCCCATGCACGCAAGAATAAATAGTTACGTCTGCTTTATTTGCATCGCGAGCTTCGGAATTTTGTGTACCGTTGCGATTACACACGCTATTGCAGAACTTCCACCCGGAAGTCTGACGGCGGATTTTTGAGATTGTTTTCCAGTTGCTCGCGGGTAAGCAGGCCCTCTTGTGCGCCGATTTTTTGTATCACCGCCGATGCGTTGGCAGAACCCCATTGCAGAGCCTCGCCGAGCGGTAGCCCAAGACTTAGTGCCGCGACCGTGGTCGAGGCGAGCGCATCTCCCGCGCCGGTTATCTCGTAGGGCTCCCGCGGGTCGGGGTAGCGCGGGCAGTGCAGCGCCGCCCCGCTTTCATCCATCGCATAACATCCGCGCTTGTCGTCGGTGATGACGGCTATCTTCGGGCCGAGTGATTTTATTTCTGCCAGGAGTTGTTTAATTTCTTGTCCAACGGGGAGCCCTAAAATCCTCTCAGCTTCCTCCTTATTGCAGAAAAAAATATCACTGCGCTGATAAATCTCAGCAAGCGCCTCTTTACCCATCTGTATCTGGAAGGTCCCGGGTTGGAAGGCGAGTTTTATTTCCGGATGTTTGTGCAGATAGTCGGCCCATGCGTGATGATAGGGCAGAGAGTTTGCCGCGAATGAGGAAAAATAGACCCATGTTGGAGTGGCCGCGAGGGTGGGCAGGGAATAATCGAATTTCTCGTGATTAACAAGGATGGTGCGCTGGCCCTCATACCAAAGAATATAATAGTTATTGGTGCGCTTTTCGGGCTGCGTCACCATGTAGGCAGTATCGATACCCTCTTTTTGCAACCTCTCAAGACATTGTGCTCCGTATGCATCACGGCCCACATAGGCGCGTAGTGCAGTCGAGAGTCCCAGACGCGCTGCCGATACCGCAGCATTGCTCGCATTGCCTACTGCCGGGACAAAGGCAGATAACTCGTAGGGAATTTTGTCGCCCCAGCGCATGCATATCTCGCAGTCTTCGTTGTTAAGACGGCAGTGTACTGAAGCGTCTTTAAGCTTAATAAAGGTGTCTACGACGATGTCGCCCGCAGCGAGGAACTCCATGTATCTATTATATAATGAATACATGAAGTCGCTGCGCGAGGTTGTGCAGGAATACAAAAAGGCGGGCAAAGCGCTGGGGCATTTTAATATTTCCGACTCCAACCAGCTCCACGCCATAGCACTTGCGGCAAAAGAAACCGGGTTGCCGGCTGTCGTCGGGCTCTCGGAGGGGGAGCGCGAGTTCTTTCCCCTGCCGGAAATCCGCGCGCTCGTCACTATCTATCAAGTTAAAGGCGTGCAACTCTATTTAAACGCCGACCATACCTACAGTTTAGAGAAGGCAAAAAAAGCAATAGATGACGGGGTCGACTCAATTGTGGTAGACGGCGCCGGTCTGCCCGCGGAGCAGAATATTTTGATGGTCAAACAGGTGGTGGCCTATGCGCATTCCTCTAAGCGCGACGTAGTGGTGGAGGGCGAGTTGGGGTACATCGGCACCTCGAGCAAGCAGTTGGATGCACTGCCCGAGGGCGTAACGATTGAAAACTTGACCACTGTGTCGGATGCAAAAGAGTTTGTGGGCGCCACCGGCGTGGACTGCTTTGCCCCGGCAGTGGGCAACGTGCACGGTATGCTCAAAAACGCGGCGGAGCCTAGATTGCACCCCGAGCGCGTTAAAGAAATCGCAAGTGCGGTTGGCGTGCCGCTGGTCCTGCACGGGGCGTCGGGCAATACCGAAGAAGATATAAAAGCATGTATTGCGGCCGGCATGGCGATAGTGCACATCAACACTGAACTGCGCGTGCTGTACCGCGACCATTTGTATAACTTTATTCGCTCCAACCCGGGCGAGGTCGCCCCGTACAAATTCCTCACCCCCGCGGTCACTAAAATGAAGGAGTACGTAGCGGGCAAACTGAAACTCTTCGCCGGCCAACCATAAAGCACCTTCCTAATAGCTAGTGATATGTATTGTTTACTTTTAACGGTCGTAATTTATAAACAATAGAAAGATATGGGACAGTTGGAGCAGGCCTCAAAAAAGAGGACGCGGCGCGCAAACTTGGAGAGGGCGCTTCTTGGTACGCTTGTGGCGGCGGGCGGTGTAGGGGTCGCGTTACTTGCGCCCAATGTACTGCAACTGCTCAAACACGTCGACCCGGACTGGGTATACAAGCGCGATCCCCGGCAGCGCCTGCGGGAGGTGGCGCACCGGTTAAAAAAGAAAGGTCTTGCGGAATTTCGCACAGAGGGCGGGAAGAAGCGCCTCCGGCTGACGGCGCGAGGGGAAAGGGCGATGAGCTCCATTTGGAGTGAAAACTTTCAACTAAAAAAGCCGCGCCGCTGGGACGGCAAGTGGCGGTTAGTAATTTTTGATATTCCGGAGAAACGCAGAGGTATACGCGACAGAATCCGGGCACTAGTCGTGCGGTTGGGCTTCTTGCGTCTGCAGGACAGTGTGTGGGTTTATCCGTATGATTGCGAGGAGTTAGTGACGCTACTCAAAACAGATTTGAAGACCGGACGGGCAGTACTGTACGTCATAGCCGATGCAATTGAGTTCGACAAACCCCTCCGCCAGCACTTTGACCTGCTGCCGGAGTAGTATTGTTTAAGTTTAACGGTCGTGAGTTGTAAACAATAAGAGTTTTATACCGTGGTTGTGTTTAGAAAAGACAAAAGCCGCTCTTGCGAGGGCCTTTGCCTCGCGCGAGCGGCTTATTTTGTAGTGCCCAAGAGTTGATAGTTGAGCACGACGAGGTGTGGGCTCTTTCTGGATGTCTGCAGCTTTTGCTCGACGCTCATGATGTCGATGTGTTGCTCGATCGGACTGTCCAGTGACACTTGGTCATTGTTGAAGACCTCCCGGCCATCCGGAAGACGTTCCTGAAATGCCACAAAATAGCGGTGTTTCATTGCTTCCTCCAACCTGGGGTTGTCGAACTACAATATCGCCCACACTGTACTCTTGGAGCTTTGAACTGTCAAATCTTAAAAAAGGCCTTAAATACTGCTTGCAATAAGGCTAAAGTGCATATATAGTGTTCGGGCAATGGAACTGGCAGTAACGAAGCGGGATTCGGCAAAAACGGTCAAAGCACTTCGTGAGGAGGGCTTTTTGCCCGCGGTCATATACGGCCGCTCCGAGGAGTCAACCCCAATCAGTATCAACCGCAAAGCGTTTGAAAAGGTCTACAAAGCCGCGGGCGAGTCGAGCGTGGTCACCTTGACCGGGCTCGACGGCAACAAGAGCGCGCTCATCCAGCAGGTGGATGTGCACCCGGTTTCGGGCGCGGTGCTCCACGCCGACTTTTATGCGATTGCAAAGGGGCAAAAGGTGACCGTCTCCGTCCCGCTCGAGTTTGACGGCGTGGCCCCGGCGGTCAAAGACCTCGGCGGCATTTTGACAAAAGTGATGCACGAAATTGAAATTGAGTGCGAGCCCACAGAGCTCCCGCACGCGATACATGTTGATGTGTCGGTGCTCGCAACGCTCGAAGACCAGATAAAGGTCAAAGATTTGAAATTCCCCAAGTCGGCCAAGGTGTCTATCGACATGGACGAGGTGGTTGCGATGATTTCGGTCGCCAAAGAGGAGCCGATTGAAGCCCCTGTAATGGATATTTCTGCAATAGAAACCTCCGTCGAGCGCGGCAAGAAGGAGGAAGAGCCCGGCGCCGAAGGCGCAGCCCCAGCCGAAGAAAAAGAGTAGTCCCAAAACTCGGACATCGGATGTCCGAGTTTTTGTTAGGGCTTCATCGTAACTAAAAACGGGCTCGAGCGTCTGGTATAATTATAGAAACGATGAAATTCGGGCTCTTTATAGGTGCTTTTATTTTTGGGATTACCCTTGGGGTATGGGGATATCAGCCCCTTTTTAATATTCCGGTGGCACAGGCGCAGACTTTGACGGCCGAACAGCGGGCGGCTTTGCAGGCCGAGTATGACCAGTTGCAGACCGAGATTGCCAGTTGGCAGAAGGTGCTCGACGAAACTAAGGCCAAAAAAAATACTTTGACCGGCGATGTGACCGCGCTCAACGCGCAGATTGCCAAGGCGCAGAAGGAGATTCAACAGCGCAGTATCACCATCACTACGCTCGGCAGTGAGATAACCCAAAAGACCGCGACTATTTCTACACTCGAGCAAAAGCTCGCGGCGGGGCAGGAGGCGCTAGCCAAACTGATGCGCCAAAAGAACGAGGCCGAAACCGAGCCTCTGGCAATCCTTGCGCTCGGCGCCGACGACCTTTCAGGCTTTTTTGGCGATGTGCAGAACATCGACACCATAGACGGCAAGTTGCAGGAGCTTTTTGCGGAGCTGCGCGGGGTCAAAACCGAGACGCAGAGGGAGAAGGAGGCGCTGGACGCCCAAAAAAACGCCCAACTCGACGCGCGGCACGAGGTGGTGGTCAAGCAGACGGCGATTAAGCAGGACCAGGTGCAGAAACAGCAGCTGCTTGATATCACCAAAAAAGACGAAAAGACCTATCAGGCGGTGCTGGCTGATAGGCAAAAGCGCGCCACCGAAATCCGCAACGCGCTGTTCGAACTGCGCGACAGCGCCGGGATTTCGTTCCAATCCGCATTGCAGTACGCCACTGCCGCCGAGGCGGCGACCGGTGTGCGCGCCGCGTTTATACTCGGGATTTTGCGGCAGGAGTCGAACCTCGGCAGCAATGTCGGGCAATGCTTTTTGACCGACCCTATTACCGGCGCGGGCAAGGGCAAGAACTCCGGCACCCCCATAAACAAAGTGATGAAGCCCGACCGCGATGTGCCGCCGTTCCTCGACCTGATGGACAGGCTCGGCATCGACCCGTATGCCCAGGTGGTCTCCTGCCCACAGTCGGTGGGCTACGGCGGCGCCATGGGCCCCTCGCAGTTTATCGCCTCGACCTGGAAGATATACGAGCCGAGGATACGCAGCGCGCTCGGGGTGTCTGCCGCCGACCCGTGGAACGCGCAGAGCGCAATCATGGCAACGGCGTTGTATATGAAAGACCTCGGCGCAGGCAAGCAGACTTACAGCGCCGAGCGCAAGGCCGCCGCCAGCTACTACGCGGGGAGCAACTGGCAGACGCGCGGGGCGCTCAACTACGCGGCAAGCGTGCTCGCCTTCGCCGACAAATACCAGAGCGATATAGACTTTCTTAAAGAGAACTGATATAGTGCCCTCCATGAAATCCGAGACCCATCCGACCTACTTTCCGGAGGCCAAGGTCGTCTGCGCATGCGGGCGCAAGTTCACCGTGGGCTCTACCAAGGAGAAGTTGGAGGTAGAAATCTGCTCCAACTGCCACCCGTTCTACACCGGCAACGAAAAGATACTCGACGCCGCCGGCCGCGTGGAGAAGTTTAAGGCGCGCTCCTCCAAAGCTACAACTGCTCCTAAAAAGAAAGCCAGGTCGAAGTAAATGGACCTAAGTAAATATAAAGACAACCCAAAAACCGCCTACCTTGCTAAGGCGGTCGAGATGATGGAAGGCGACGAGGATCAACAAAAGATGCTCATCGCCGAGATGGACAAAATCCTTGCTGTGGAAGAGCAGGAAGAGGAGTTCCCCAACGAGGCGGTGCTCGAGGTCCGCGCCGGCGCGGGCGGCGAGGAGGCTGCGCTGTTTGCCGAGCAACTTGCCCGCATGTACCAAGGGTACGCCGCGGCCCAGGGGTGGCATGTGCGCCTTTTGTCCGAGAGCAAGACCGACCTCGGCGGCTATAAAGAGGTAGCATTTGAGCTGCGCGGCAAGGGCGTGTATGAAAAGTTGCGTTTTGAGACTGGTGTGCACCGCATCCAGCGCGTACCCGCCACGGAGAAGTCCGGCCGCGTCCACACCTCGACCGCATCGGTCGCGATTTTGCCTATCCGCAAAAAGCATAAGTTTGAGGTCAACCCCGGCGACATCGAGATGGAGTTTAGCCGCGCAGGCGGTGCCGGCGGCCAGAATGTCAACAAAGTAGAGACCGCTGTGCGGCTGGTGCACCGGCCGACGGGGCTTGAGGCGCGCTCGCAGTCGCAGCGCAGCCAGATGGCCAACCGCGAGCAGGCGATGGCGGTGCTTCTTGCAAAATTGGATATGTTTCAAGAAGAGCAGGAGGCGGCCAAGCACGCCGCCACGCGCAAGGAGCAGATAGGCACCGCTGATAGGTCGGAGAAAATCCGCACGTACAACGTTTTGCAAGACCGCGTGACCGACCACCGCATCCGCGAGGACTGGCACAACCTTCCAAAACTTTTTGCCGGCGGTATAGACCCGATAATCGAAGCCCTGCAGAACGCCAAAGCGCAGGCATGAAAAGATTGCTGACCGGCGCGGGGTTTTTTATAATTGCCGCCGTTCTTGCATACTCCGTATCCGCCCCGGTGTATGCGCCACTGCGTCCACCAGAGCAGCCGGTGCGCGTGCTTTTTGTCGGCGACATAATGCTCGACCGCAATGTCGCGCGCACTATCAGTGCCGAAGGGCCTGACACACTGTTTGCCGGCGTCCGCACTCTGCTTGCTGATGCCGATGTGCGGGTGGGGAATCTGGAGGGCACTATTACACGCAACCCATCGATTGCTCAACAAAATAATAAAGTATTACGCTTTACGTTCGACCCAACACAGGCCAAGGCGGTGCTCGCCCCATTACATTTCGATGCCTTTTCTTTGGCCAACAACCACACGCTCGATTTCGGCGAGTTTGGATACGACGAAACCCGAGAGCGTCTGGCCGGCTCGATTGGAGCTCAACCGTTTGGACAGCCTTTTAATGACAAAAGCAGAATTTCAACAACAGTGCAGTCGCGGGGCAAAACACTTTGCTTTGTCGGCTATATGCAGCTCTTTGCCCCCGCCACATCTACGGTAGTAGATGAAATAGAAACTATAAAACCCAACTGCTGGCGTGTTATCGTTTTTGCCCACTGGGGCGAGGAGTACCAGGCGACCTCGACTGTGGCCCAGCAATCGGCGGCGCACGCCTTTATAGACGCGGGCGCCGACCTCGTGGTGGGCGCGCACCCGCACGTGGTCCAAAATGTTGAGGTCTACAAAGACAAAGCCATTTTTTACTCGCTGGGCAACTTTATGTTCGACCAAAACTTCTCCTGGAACACTACGCACGGGCTCGCAGTCCGGGCCGACTTTTATGAGGACAAAACGCACTTTATCCTGACACCCACAGTCATTGCGGAGCAGCACGCTTCTGTCGGCACCTCCAGTGCCCCGACGACTTTTAGTGTCGGGGGCCCGACCGAAGCGTCGGGCTTGCTTCGATAGGTCTGCCGTGATAATCTCTTTGTACTAAAGGGCTGTACGCCCTTTTTGAATATGGCAGAGACCAACCCTATAATCGACAAGCTTTTTGGCGCCGGAGCCCACTTCGGCTATGCGCCGTCGCGCCGGCACCCCTCGGTGTCGGCCTACATCTTTGGTGTCAAAGGCGGGGTAGAGCTGTTTGACCTCGAGCAGACCGCCGGGTTTTTGGATGCGGCTAAAGAGTTTGTAAAAAAGCTCGCAAGCGAGCGCAAGACTATTCTTTTTGTCGGCGGCAAGGCCGAGGCGCGCGAGGCGCTCAAGCGCGCGGCAGAGCGGCTCAACCAGCCGTACTGTGCCGCCCGCTGGATAGGAGGCTCGCTCACCAACTTTTCTGAAATAAAGAAACGCCTCAACCGTTTGGAGGAGCTCTCGAGCATGCGGGAGAAGGGCGAGCTGGCCAAATTTACCAAGCTCGAGCGCCTGCTTATTGACCGCGAGATTACCGAGCTCGAGGGTATGTTCGGCGGACTGCGCGGCATGCACAAGCTCCCCGATGCGGTGTTTGTCGTCGACCCGCGCAAGGAATCTATCGCCGTTGCCGAAGCGGTCCAGCTCAAAATCCCGGTTATCGCGCTCCTCAACTCCGACTGTGACCGCAGTGGGGTTGCATACCCCATCCCCGCTAACGACGCCTCGCGCGAGACGCTCTCAATTGTGCTCGACGAACTAACCAAAACCTACGCCGACCACCTTGCCCCGGTTGCGGCCCCCGCTGCTCCGGCCCCGGCACCGACCGCCTAATGGACATCTCAAGCGACCAGGTTAAAGAGCTCCGCGAGCGCACCGGCGTTTCTATGATGGAGTGCAAGAAAGCGCTCGTAGAGGCGGGAGGCGACATGGACAAAGCGATTGCCGTCCTTTCGGCGCGCGCAGGAGTAGTAGCCGGAAAAAAAGCCGACCGCACGCTCGGCGCCGGCACGGTAGCCGCGTATGTCCACAACACCGGTCAAGTAGGGGCGCTGGTGGTGCTCTCGTGCGAGACCGATTTTGTTTCTAAAAACGAGGAGTTCGTTGCGCTTGCGCGCGACATAGCGATGCATGTCTCCGCGATGCGCCCTGCCGACAAAGACGAGCTTTTGGCGCAAGCCTTCATCAAAGACCCGTCCAAAACCATTGCCGACCTGGTTTCAGGCGCGGTGCAGAAGTTCGGCGAGCGCACAGAGCTCACGGGCTTCAGTTGCTTCTCCGTAAAGTAGTTCTATACTTACTATATGGTCATCTTCCTTACCGCGCTTTTGTGCCTGTCCGCATTGGGTCTTATAACACTTATTACGGCCAAACACTGGGAGCTCACCACCGGGCGGGTGCTCTTTTCTGAAGTGCGGCCGGCCGCCGGGCACCTGCTCGGAGCGGGGCTGCACTTTGTAGAGCGCCGCGCGCCGGTGGTGCTCAAAAGCCTTGCTGGCAGATTGTACGCCGAGGCGCGCACGGGGCTGCGCATAGCCCTCGCATGGGCGGTCCTGCGTGCCGAAGCGGCGCTTGAGCGCGTGCTCAATACCCTGCGGCACACCACCCACCCGCACGGAGAGGGGGAGGCGTCGGCGTTCCTCCGCGAGGTCGCCGAGCACAAAAAGTCGCTCCAAGAGCGCGCCTCGCCCAAAACCCCAAACGCAATATACGAGGAGTAGATATGATATACTGAAATATATGAGCAATAAACTCAAAGAATTGCTTGAGCGCGCCGAATTGTGGTCGGAAGCGGATGTTGCCGAGCTTGATGAAGTCGCCCGCGAGATAGAGTCGCGCCACACAGGTGTTTATCATTTGAACGCTGATGAGCGAGCGTCAATAGAAAAAGCTCTAAAAAGCCCCCTCGTTTCAGACCAAGATATGGAAGTTTTTTGGAAGCGCTACGGCGTTAAATGAGAGTTAAATTTAGGGAACAGGCGCTTCGGGATATCGAAGCAATCCACTCGTATATTAGGAAAGAAAATCCTGATATTGCACTCAATGTGGTGCGGGCGATTTATGCCGGTGTCCAGTTTATAACAGAACAACCGGAAGCATCAATGTTGACCGATAATGACAAAATGCGCGTCAAGATTGTACGAAAATACCGTTACAAAATTTTTTACAGCATAAAAAATAAAGATATCCTTGAAGTCCTGCACATTCGGCACACCTCTCGCGACCTCTGGAAAAATAAGTAAAAAGGTGCGAGTATGTGCTGTAAGCCGGAGTAGCTTAGTTGGTAAAGCACCTCTTTTGTAAAGAGACGACCGTCGGTTCGAGTCCGACCTCCGGCTCCAAAATTACTGTATCGGCGTTGATGTGGCGAGGGTTTTTAGTTCGGGAATAAGCTTCTGCATCTCTTGCAGGGTTTTAAAGCCGTAGACCGGCGCTTTGTTGTTGACCACAAACGCGGGGAGGCCTTTTGCCCCGTCAATTTTGCGCAGGGTGACCAGTGTGCGCAGCGCCGAGAGGTCGAGGTGATAGTCGAACGAATATACGCGCAGGCCCGGATAGGTTTGGCGCAAGTAGGTCAAGACGTCGCCCATCTTGTTGCAGTCGGCGCAGTCGCCGGAGTTGGAGTAGAAGTAGAGGATGTACACCGGTTTGAGTTTTGTACACTTTTGGCTTATCTCCCGCATCAGTATGTAGTCTTTAATCTCGAGCAGAGAGTATTGCTTTTTGAGCGATATGACCTCGGCGTTGTTGGCTCCCAAGTTTTGCTCGGCGACCGAGAGGCGCGAGGCGAGCGAGTTGAGTTCGTCGGAGAGTACGGGGTTGTCCGAGATAGCCTGGCAGTCGAGGTTGCCCAAAAGTTCGAACTGGGTTTCGAGCGAGAGGATGTCTACCGACACCGCCTCTTGCGTGGCGCGGATGTCGGCAATACGGCTCTGGTTGAAGCGGTTGGCAATATAAAAAGCGGTGGCAAATATCGCCGCCGTAATTATAAGGGCGTAAAGATATTTTAAATTCATACGAGCCATCCGCGCTCGCGCGACAGCACGGTGTCCCAGGTGGCCCGCGCAAGCCACAGCGGCGCCACCAGTCCAAAGAGCACAAAGTAGGCGGCAAGGTGCTTCAGCCCAAGCCGCGTCTCGGCAATGCGGCTGCCTATTGCTATCGCCACAAAAGTAAACATAAGCACCGCCGCCGTGACAAACAGCATCATGTCCGTGTTGAGGTAGAGCCAGTCTACTTTGTATGAGGCCGGCAGGCCGAGCGGTATCCCGGTCGCATACAAGATAAACACTTTGTTCAACACAAGCGAAAGCAGGTTATAAAGCGTAAACCCCGCGACATACAACGCGAGCAGAAAGGCGCTCAACCCAAAGGGGAGCACCAACAGGCCAAAGTGCCCGTATTTGGGGTTGAAGTACATGTAGGAGTAGTCTTTTGAGTTTTCCAAAAATCCGCGCGACCACCTTGTGCGCTGGCGCACCAGCGCGCCAAGGCTCGAAGGCACGTTGGTGTACACCAGCGCGGTGTGGACGTTGGCGATTTTGAGCCCGTGGGACTGCATGCGGAACGCCATCTCCATGTCCTCGGTGTGGTAGGCCTTGCGGAACCCTCCTATTTGGTCGAACAGGGAGCGGCGATAGAAGGAGAAGGGCCCAGGCAACACAGAGATGGCGCCGATATTGTCGAACATCTTTTTATAAAAAATACCAAAAGTGTACTCGACCGTCTGCATAAGCTCAAGCACGTTGTGCGGGCGGTGGACCTTCATAGCCGGAGCAACGGCCATGGTCTGCGGGTCGACTTCGAAATGTTTTACTATCTCCAAAAGAGCGTCGGGCGCGACAAAAGAGTCCGCATCGAGACACCCCACCAGCTCGCTCTCGGTCTTGGCAAGCCCGTAGTTGAGCGCCGAGTATTTGCTGCCCTCGTTCTGCTTTTGGAACACGGTTACCTGCGGGTGATGGGCAAACTTGAGCGCCTCTTCATACGTATTGTCGGTCGAGCCGTCGTCAATAATAACGATAGAGAGCTTGTCTTTAGGGTAGTCGAGCGCAAGGAGCGACTCGATGGTGGGGCCCAAGGTTGCGGCCTTGTTCCAACAGGGTACCAACACCGCCGCCATCGGGTAGCGCGCCGGGCGTGAGGAGGTCTTTGCGGCGGGCTTCTTTTCAAAAAAAGATATGAGCAAAAAGACCTCGAAATAGAGCGCAAGAAAAAAGCTACAATAAACGCCCACGGTGCCGATATCCATACCCCGCAACTATAGCATTTTTGGCTCTTTTGAGCCATAATTTACTAGTATGGCCAGCATCCATCCTATTTCGAGCCTCATCCGCGAGGCCAACCAAATATTCCTTCAAATGGGCTTCACTTTCGCCGAGGGCCCGCTGCTCGAAGACGAGTGGCACAATTTTGATGCGCTCAATGTGCCTAAAGATCACCCTGTGCGGGACATGCAGGACACTTTTTATATTAAAGATGAACCGGGTCATGTATTGAGGACACACACTTCGAACGTACAAATTCGATACATGGAAGAACAAATTAAGAAGGGAATTCAGCCTCCGTATCGCGCTGTTTCTATGGGCAAGGTTTTTCGCAACGAGTCTACTGACATGGGACACGAAGCCGAGTTTTCTCAAATCGAAGCGCTGGTTGTTGGTACTGATATAACCCTTGCAAATCTTAAGGGCACGCTCGGACTGTTGTTTGAAAAGATATTCCAGGGCTCCGTCGAAATTCGTTTTCGCCCAAGTTTCTTTGCATTTACCGAGCCTTCAGTAGAGATGGATATGCGCCTAAGTGGAGACCATGTGCCTGAAAAGCTACGGGACAAGTGGATGGAGATGGGCGGCGCGGGCATGGTGCACCCAAATGTGCTTAAAAATTCAGGGGTCGACCCCAAAAAATATCAGGGATTCGCATTCGGTTTTGGTTTAGACCGTCTCGCTATGTTGAAGTGGAGTATTGATGACATACGGCTTATGCATTCTGCGGACCTCCGCTTCACTAATCAATTTTAGGTATGAAGATTTCTCGCGACTGGCTACAAACTTTTTTTGATACCCCCCTGCCTCCTGCTCAGAAACTAAAGGAGCAGCTAGAGTCGCATGTCTTTGAGGTAGAAAGCATAGAAAAAGTAGGCGGGGACGAGGTGTTGGATGTCAAAGTTACCCCCAATCGTGGGCACGATGCTTTGTCCCATCGCGGTATTGCAAAAGAATTGTCTGCGATTCTTAAACTCCCGCTTTCAAACGACCCGTTTGTCGTGCGGCCGCTTTTGGCACCGGTGACCACTGAAGTCTCGATTAAACTCGACTCAAATCTCTGTAAACGTTATATAGCGGGCTACATAAAAGGGGTGACGGTGGGGCCGAGCCCGGCGTGGCTCAAGACCAGGCTCGAGGCAGTGGGCCAGCGCTCCATCAACAACGTTGTTGATGCGACCAACTTTGTGATGTTCAACATGGGCCAACCCTTGCACGCTTTCGATGCGGGAAAATTAGAGATTCAAGATTCAAGATTCAAGATTCAGGTACGAAACGCAAGGGAAGGAGAGACGATGGTTGCCCTTGATAAAAAAGAATATAAACTCACAAGTTCGATGCTGATCATCACCGCGGGCGACGCTCCGGTGGGTATTGCCGGAGTCAAAGGCGGCATGCCGGCCGCAATAGACGAGACCACAAAAGGTATTGTTATTGAGTCGGCCAACTTCGACGGCGTGTCGGTGCGCAAGACTGCCCAGGCACTCAAATTGCGCACCGATGCCTCTGCGCGCTTTGAGCAAGTGCTCTCGCCCGAGCTCGCTGCGCACGGCATGCAGGCGGTCGCGGCGCTGATTGTCGAGCTTGCGGGCGGGGAGTTGGCGGGGTTTGTCGATGTGTACCCCGAGCCGCAGAAGCCGATGTTTGCAAATGTCACGGTAGAAAAAGTAAATGCGGTGCTCGGTACCGCGCTCACCGGCGCGGACATTGCGGATGCATTCACCCGCCTCGGGTTTGCCTACAAAGAGGAGGCGAGCGTGTTTGAGGTGCAGGCGCCCTTTGAGCGGCTCGATATCGCATTACCGGAGGATTTGGCGGAAGAGGTGGCGCGTGTCGTGGGCTACGACAAAATCCCTTCGACACCTCTGCCGAAATTTGATAAGCAACCGGAGATAAATAAAAACTTTGCTGCGGCAGAGCGCGCTCGCGAGGAGCTTGTTCAAAAAGGATACTCCGAGGTGTACACCAGCGTGTTTGCCGACAAGGGAGAGCGGACGGTACTCAACAAAGTCGACTCGGTGCGCCCGAGTTTGCGGAACAGGCTGTTGATGGGCCTCCAAGACGCGCTGACAAAAAATAAAGTAAACAAAGATCTGCTTGGG
>ERZ1292629.1884-Hain-H43-01um-R1-1884-length-19160-cov-5_pt1 | contig 19160 bp, 28 predicted proteins | sample MGYA00564399_ERZ1292629 | MGnify/ENA primary metagenome ERZ1292629 (study PRJEB36523, sample SAMEA6512636) | groundwater metagenome | collected 2019-01-08 | study: AquaDiva: Metagenomics assemblies of 32 groundwater samples | reverse complement strand
GTTCGGCAATCTCGCGCCGCCGTTCCTTGACCGCAGCCTCTAGTCCAACGAACTCTTCTCGCTTGGTTTCTAGCTCTTGAGCAACCGCCTCTAACACACGCAGCCCACCGTCAATCTCTTGCGAGAGTTCCACGAGTGCGCGGAAGTGCGGCCCCAACGCCAGCACCTTCTCGTAGATCGTCATAGCTGAATCCCTGCCAGCTCGAGCATTCGAGCCACGCGGTGTTTGAAGGTGTGTTTCGCTAGCACTTCACGATAGCCGGCTTCGGCAATGCGATCTCGCTCGTCTTCGCGGTCAGCATAGTAGGCGATTTTCTCTAGACAGTCGGCCACATCCCCATCGCGGTAGGTCACGAGATGCACGCCATCCGTGAATAGCTCATCGAGGCTTGGCACCGCTGGAGTCAGCAGAAACGAGCGCGTGGCGAGCGCCTCGAAGACCCGCATATTCACATCGTCTCGGATCGCCTGATTAAGCACGATACGAGAGTGCGTGAAGATACGCGCCGCATCCTCGAAGAACCGGCTGGCGTACCAGAACGTTCGTCCCTGCGCCTGGATACCCTTGAACACCGCGTCGAGGAACTCGATACGCTCGGGGAAGGTCAGATACCCCACGAAGCCGACATCGTAGTCTTTGATCGTTCGCGTAGCCTGCGCTTGCTCCCGCGCAACATCAGTGAAGGTCGCTGCCGACAGCGGGTTGTAGCAGTCTGGCTCAACCGCATGGGGGAGCCACACGATCGGCGCCTCAACCCCGTCAGCCTTGAACTGCTCGATGGCTGCCTTCTGGGCGACACAGACCCACGTAAACAGCTTTGCGGCTTCCATGCGGTAGCGGTAGCCAAGATGCGTGTCGCTGGCCCAATAGAGCGAGGGTTTCGGCGGGAGCGTGGGTCGATAGGCTAACATCCCGTGCGTGTAGAGCGCATCCTCAGCCCAATCAATCCAGATGTTGAGGTCTTGCCCAGCGAAGATATCGAGGAAGCACGCAGGGTCGGGAATCAGGTGATGGTAGTCAATCGTCTTCGCGTAGTCCCGCTTGAAGACGTTCGTCACATAGAGTGGGTTGCCGTCATTGCGGCCGAGGCGGGACTCGTAGTAGGACGCGACGCGGGGCTTCATCACGCAACCTTTCTGAGATAACTGCCGGGATTCTTAGTAAGCCCGAAGATTTCTCGTGTCTCATCTACGATGTACTCGGGGTGCTGGGGCAGCCAATGCTCCACGGCCATCATCGTATCGAACATATCAGTGTCTTCCACGATAAGGTACTGGCCGGGTGACACCAACGGGCCGTAGGCATTGAGTTCGGCGGTCACATGCGCGTAGCTGTGGTCGCTGTCGAGAATGACCATCGTTGCGAACTCGGCCGCGCCCGCCGCGATATCCGCAACGATGCGAGGATCAGTGGACGAGGCCCCCTCAAAGTACATAATGCGGGGATGCTGGGGCGTGGCCTTGGGCGCCAGGTCAATCGTGACGACCTTCCCCCGGCCCATCGTCTGGCAGATGTCCGCGAGGTAGAGGGCACTTCCGCCCTCCCACGTCCCCGTCTCGACGATCAACTCGGGCTTCATGTCGTGGAGAATCTGCTGGTACATCCACAGATCGGTGGGCATCTTGGCGACCCGATGCCCCCGCCACCGACACCACCAGGCCCCGTCGTGGAGGTCCATAAAGCGGCGGGTGAACCACCGAAGCGCCTGCTTCGAGGTCCAGTCCACTTCGGCCGGGTGGAGCATGGCTCGCTTATAGCACCCCAAAACATGGTCAGATTCGGCGCCACAGCACCGCAAAAGCTCGGTACCTTCGACCACAATGTCTGTGCCGGTCGAGTGGAGATAGTCAATCAGCTCTTGCGGGAAGAACGCGGTCTTGATGTCGCTCACTTCTCGAAGACGCTCACGAAACTGAGCCGGTTTCCACAGTCGGGCGTGTACGCGACTTGCTTCAGCCCCGCCGCCTCAGCCATCGACCGCATCGAGTTCGGCGTCAGCCCATGAAGATGTGTCACATCCATCGGCACCCCATCCACGATTTCCTCGTTAGGCGATGCAATAATGAGCCGACCACCGGGCTTGAGGATACGACGCCACTCTCGTAGTACTGTAATCACGTCGATGGTATGTTCGAGTACATGACGCGCGATGATCGCATCGACGCTGTTGTCTTCAAACATCGGCAGCGGTCGGAAGATGTCCGCGACGATTTGCGCCTTGCTTGTATGCCGCCATGGCGTAAAGTCGCCCTCGGGAAACTGGTCCACGCCTACTGCCCACGGCACCGTAAGACGCTCGCCGCAGCCCATGTCGAGCACGCGGCTGCCTTCAGGGGGCGTCCAGCTCGCCACAACCTCGGTCTCAACCGCCGTGACGTTGTGGAGCGACGTGAGAAGCGGCTCACCCTGCGACCCGGCGGTATGGAACCACTCCTGCAACCCGTGCTTGACGATCAGCGCGTTGTTCGTGCGGTCGATCATGTCTGCGCTGTTCCACTTGTCCCCGTGGACCGCCCGCCCCGTCGTCTCTCCGTGGTGGAACACGAAACAGTCGTTGCGGACCATGAGGATGTAGCCAGCCTTGCGAAGCCGAATCGAGAGGTCGATATCGTCTCCACCCGGCATTCCGCAATCGATGCCACCCACCTCGTCAAGCGCCGACCGCCGCACCAGCACGAAGAACCCGATCAAGTAGGTGACCGGGAAGTATTGATGGGTCGGCTGCATCGAGATATTCTGGAGCCCCGACACGAAGTTGCTGGTCGGGCCGATCGCCCCGATCTTGGGGTTCCGCATCGGCCATAGCAGGTTCCGTGCCCAGTACCGCGATGATTGTGGGACGATAATGTCGTCGTTAGCGAACACTACGAATGGCGCGTCACTGTAGTCGAGCCCCGCCTTTAAGCCGCCTTCCCAGCCGAGGTTGTGTGGCTGGTTGAGGATCACGACTTGTGCCTGTGAATCGGGTGCGACTGGTGGCACGTTCTGCGGTGACCCGTTGTTCACCACGATGAGCCGAAAGGGGTACCACGCCCACGTCGCCAGAATCGACTTCATGGCGCCTGCCACATAGGCCGGGTTGTCGTAGGTCACCATAATCACGTCGAGCTTGGCATTCTCGCTATGCTGCCGCGCCACCATGCTCATCGCATCGCTCCCCATGTCGGCGGGTCAACGGTGCCTACCAGCTCATCCGATGTCCGCGCACGCAAGTCCGCGATGTGCGCCTGCGCCTCATAGGTGTCTTCGTCAATGATCGGCTTGTAGCCCATGTGGCCGAGCTTCACGCGAGTATCACTAAAGATGCGAGCCTTGCACTCATCGCGGGCCTTGTAACAGAAGAAGATGTCTTCGCCGCTACCCGTCGTGTTCATGAATCGAGGCGGCTTCATACGACGTGCGAGATCGGCTGTGAACACCACGGCTCCGAATCCCACCGCGTCACACTCGACCAGCGAGTCCTTGGGGTATCGCTCCACCGCCCGATTCTGGACAAAGGACTTGTGATTGGTCGAATCGAAGCCGCTTAGCTGACGATAGAGCACGGGCCGATGTGGAGAGCCCCGCGTGAATGCGAGTGCCCCACAGAGATCAGCTGGGCCATGCACCACGGTCTCTGCGAGGCGGAAGAACGTATCAGGGTCGCCCACCATGTCATCATCAACCATGAAGATGAGGTCGGCGTGCCCCTCGATGGCCTTCTCGGTTAGCAACTCTCGGGCGAAGGGGGTGAGAATCTCGCCCACCGTGGTACTATAGAACTCGTACCAGGTGCGATGTGCGGCTACCACCTTGTCGTAGGGCTGACCCGTGATCGTCTCAATCAGCGGCCGCAGCGTGTCACAGTCTGTCACACCCCAATGAAGCTTGTGAATCCACCGCGCTCGCTCTTCTCGTGCCCCCTGGCGCATGAACCACACCAAGCGATTGTCATAGGCAAGGGGCTCAGTGTGCCCCATGTTGGGGATGCAGGAGTACACACGAAGCGGTTGGTCTTGCGGAAACGTTACACCCGGAACCATCATCCAAGCCACTCAAGGAGGAGTAGGTTAATCCAAAGCCGCCGCAAGATGCCAGGATAATAGTCGGTAAAGCGATGTCCCATATGCTGTCCCTGCTGCCGTTCGTGGAACACGGCGTTGCAAGAGTAGCACTTAAAGTACGGTCCCCCTTGGGCCATGTATGCCTTTCTGCTCGTGACCCGAGCTATGGAGATGATGCGCGTGGTCGCCCCGTTGGGAGCCGGATGCGCGCCCCCCGATGCCCTAGCCGTCGCTAGGGAACTACAGTCCGCCCTTCAGATACCCAGAGGTCCACGCCGCACCCGACGCGCCCGCCGTCGAGACGTTGACCGTGACCATGTTCCACATGATCTTGCCCCCGTGGAGCAAGATCGTCGGCGCCACCCCAGACGAGAAGGTGCCGTCGAACGCCACTGGGGTCAGATACTCACCCGGCAGAATCGTGGTATTGTCGGACACCGAGGTCGAGATCATCACCGAGGCGCAATAACCCCAGACGACGATACGGCCCACGGCATTCGGCGCAATGTCCTGCGCTGCGATACCATGCCACGATGCTCCACCGCTTCGCAACCCGGAGGTCACGTCACGAGTCGGCATGATCACCTGCTCGCCACGCGACACCGAGGCCGGATGCAACACGAGGCAGGCCGCCATGCCAGTCGTGATCGACGCGGCATCCACGTTACGGCCTACCGAATACACCACTTCATTGTCAGACCGATTGATTCGCTGAAACTGCATAGTTCGCTGTAGACCCTAGTTTCACCAGACGGTGAAACTCCCCGCTGCAGGGCTCACTCCTATTGCCACGGTCGCATCGTGGGAGCGGGGGTTAGTGGTTATCGACCGAGCACGTAGAACTTGCCAGCATACCCGAGGGTGTCATCAACGGTCCACGTGAGTGTCCCGCTAGAGATGGTCACCTTGGGCTGCGGCACGTTCAACCCACCCGTGTCGAGCTTGATGCTGTAGTCCGCGATATAGTTCAACCCGTGCGTAGTCGCGGTTAGGGTTTCCCCGTTCCCGTCTCCCGCCGCTGAGGTGAACGTCCCGTGGACTGCCTTGAGGTTGCCGAGTGAATGCACATTGGTCACGGTATACGCCACAGCCATGTGGGAATCCTCCCTTTAGGCGGTAACGCCCGTGATCCGGCCGTGCATCCGCCGGTTGCTGATGGTCATGTTGCCCTGGAAGAGAATCTTCGCCACCGAGGCATCCTGGTTGTCAGGCTCGATGAACTTGCCCGTGGCAAAGTCCGCGTCACGATGCACCACGAGATTGATATACTCGCTGTTGAGGAAGGTGATCGTCGCGGCCGTCGCAGCCCGGTCAAAGAGCACCGGGATCGCCTTGAACGTCAGATTCTGGAACCCCGCATTCGCCGCCTTCGCGTCGGTGTAACGCTGTTGCGGCTGCAACGTGTTCTCATAGTACTCAAACACTGCCTGCGGCATGAAGATCGCGTCGGGAGCATCCTCGCCAAACGTCAGCGTGTTGTACACGATGCGCATGTCGTTGAGGCCCGCCGCTGCGAAACTGCCGCCGGCTCGAATCGTCGGCTGCCACCACGTATACGTCGTGGGGCTGAGCCCGCCCAACGCAGCCGTGGTCGAGAGAATGGTCCCAAGCCCATCAAGGCTGATCCCGTCCGCGTTGGAGCCCCACGCATCCGTGGAGAGCTTCCGACGAATCGACATCTCAGCCTGCTTGGTCTTGGCCTTCAGAAGATCGACGATCTTGTTATCGCCGTTGTTGACGCGCCGCTCGTAGCCCGAGATCGCAATGGTGCCCGCGACCTGGCGCCACGAATACCGCGCCTGAGTAATGCCGTCCTGAGGCGTGGTGTCGATCGTACCGTAGTTCGAATAGCTCGCCACGGCAGACGACACCTCGTAAAGCAATGTCTCAACAATGCTCTCGCCGCCATCAACGACACGCTTTCGCTTCGACCCACGAAGGGCCTCACCAAGCTTGCCATTGAGCCACGAGAGGAAGGGATAGACATCAAAGATATTGTCCATGAGCTTCTCGCGGTAGTTTGCGAGAGTCGTGGACAAGACCGCATCGAGTGTTCTGGTTTCAGAAACACCGGGCATAGGCTACTTCCTGTTAGGTAAGTCCGTGAGCCCGCTTCGCCGCAGCGAAGGCATCTTCAAACGAGGCTATCTTGCCGTGCCCCACCGCAGCGGGCGCGGTCCCCGGAGCAGAAGTCGTGACTTGAGACTGCTTCTGAGTAAGTCGCTTTTCGTAGGCTTTCGCGGCATACTCAGGGTCCGACCCCACTGCACGAGCATAGAGCCCTTGCATGTAATCGAGGTCGAATCGCTCCTCCGACATCGGAGAGACGATGCCCTTTCGCATGTCGCCCTGATGGATTTCGAGCATCTTGCCCTTGTGGCTCGTCCACTCGGGACCATGAGCCTTGTCCATCTCCCGCGAGATCGACTCAAACCTGTTCTTCAGCGCCTCGGCCTTGAGGGGAGCTAGCTTCGCTTCCGCAATGCGCTCGACAATCTTGATGGCTTCGAGCGTATCGGGGTCAGGGTCCGTGACACCGGTCTGTTCCGCTTGTAGGCGCTTCTCGGCCCACGCGAGGAATTCTGGGTCGCTGCGGAGCTGCTGTATGAAGGCGCGCTCCTGTCGAAGCGCGTCTACATCACCGAGGTCTTTGAGGGTCTGAGACTTGCGGGTGTAGTCCGCCTGCAACGCCTTGTAGGCGCGCTTGGCATCGTCAGGGGTCTTCCAGCCGAGTTCCGAGTCCCACGGTTCCGTGGAGTGTTCGGTGGTCGGTGCCTCGCTTGTTGGCTGTCCAGCCGGGCGTCTGGGTGCGATCGAGTCCGCAGGGACTTGGTTCGCATATCCTGACGCTGGCGTGGTGCCGGGCCCCGCGTCGGCAAGTGGCGGGGCAGCGGATTCAAGTTCGGGCATGTTCAGGTTCCTTTCGTGTTCACGATCCGTGAACAGAGGCGTAGAATGAACGCTTGGCGTGAAGGGGACGCCGCATAACTAACCGGAAGGCGTGAAGGAGAACTGAAAAAGAAGGAACGGATTCGCTAACGCTTCTCGGAATGAGACGCTAAGAGCGAACTGAGCCCCCCACGCGGCCGCTTGATACGCTTCGGCAGTCCCTTGCGCGGCGTGGCGGCATAGTCGTGCATCTGTGCCTTCGTCATCTTCGGCATCGGGCCGCGCAGCAGACTCGGGCTATGTTCCGCAATGGCGAAGAACCGCTGTTGCGCTTGTGAGGTAGCCGGCATCACGACCTCAGGTACTTGGTGAGCCCACGCGGCCGACCCACACCAGAGAGAAGCTGGGCCATCGCCACCATCGCGGTCTCGAAGGGGTTGCCAGGCGGACCCATCTTCATTGTAGGCATGGATGGCGCGGGAGTGCCGCGCGGATTCGCCAGCGGGTCACCCTGCGGCGTCATGGGTGGAGCCGTCATGGGCATTCCGCCTTCATGCTCGGGCGTCTGGGCCAGGAAGGCGCTTAACGCGGGGTTACGGCGCATCGCGTGCATCATACGAAAAAGTAATCTCCGTCGGGAACATGCTTAGGAAACTGAGCCTTTAGATAAAGTCTTGGGGTTTGGGTACCGCACGTCGGGCATCGATGGCAGGTTGGACATACAACGGGAGCAACGGGAGCTGCCGGAGGATTCGTGGTGATAGAAAACCCATGTATGTTGTCAGCAGTAGTAAAATTGCTGTAGTCCGTCGAGTCGATCATCCCACACACTCCAATCCATGATCTTTGGTGTAGCGGCGCCTCTGCTGCCGTGACTCCACCTTGATACCAAGACCATCATCATAGTAGGGGGTTAGCTCAGCCTTGATATCAGCCGGCATCGAGATCAGGCGCCGCATGAGTCTGCCACACTGGCACCGCTCGTTGCCTGTCCACGACGAGGCGCGGAGCACTTCGATGCGTGTATGGCAGCCAGAGCACGCCATTTCATAGATGGGCATTACACTTCACCCGTTCCCGGCACCTGTAGAGGCGGAACGCCCCCGCGCTGAGGCCGACGACCAAGAGGACTCATCGGAGGAGGCTGTGGACGGGCTGTGAGGGGGCTGGGAGCCTGCGTGGGTGGCTTGGTAGGCGCCTTGCCCGTCGGAGGAGGCTTCATGGCGGCTGGAGACGGAGCCGGCGGGTGCCCTGACGTATCACCATCGAGGCTCCCGTCAGCGAGGTCCGCCGCGAGCGTCGGGGAGAGATCGCCCTTCAAGCTGATGCTCACCTTGGGCGGCTCGGGGCCGGCGGGCCCACCCTGCTGCGCTTGAAGCGTCTGGGCGACCTGTTGGAACACATCCCGCTCGATGAAGAGTCGGTCGAGCCCTGGGATCGTGCTCTTGTAGGCATCAGTGAGCTGCTTGCGAAGCGCAAACTGGTCAACGAGTGGATCGTTGCGGAGAAGCTGGAACACCTGAAGCACATCTTGCTTCTTGATCAGCTCGCTAATTGGCTGCATCGAGCCAATCTCGACCTCGACATCCGTGTCGGCCTGCAACGTCTCGCGGGTCTGGATATTGAGGAATTGCCCGAGTGCGAGGGCTCCGTCTGGCCCAATGACCGGGATCACCTTTGGTATATCGACCGTCTGGGCGTCGATCATGAGAAGCTGCTTGGAGACCCGCTCTGCGAAGTCTTCGACGATATCTCGACTATCATTCGTCCGCACGTTGAGGTTGGACTGAAGCAACGAGGCTTCCGTGGCGGTATCGACCTTCTCGGCCACGCCTCGAATGAAGTCCGCGATGCCCGAGACGCGATCGTGATCCTCACGGAAGTTCCCGCGCGCTTGCCACCAGTCCACCGGGATCGCCGCGTCGGGGACCGGGATGATCGACTCGGTGAGCTTCGCATCCGACTCAATCACCACGCCATCGACCGGCGCGACGAGCTTGGCCATCTCCTTCTCGTCGAAGGCGCCTCGTGCGGCCACGTACTTGCGAAGGAACCGCTTGACGTGGTTGAGGATCATCGAGGACAGCTCGTTGTAGGCGTCCTGCTGGTAGATGACCTGGTAGAGATCGGGCGGGCCGTAGAGGTAATCGGGGTGCTCGGTGAAGACGAGCGTCTCGGCTGGGAAGTGTTCGTGGCTCAGCGGCCAATCATCGAACTGGAGCACCTTGTCATGGTCGTCCGCGAGCGTGACGAGCTTGCCCTCACGCTTGTCCCAGACTTCCCAGAGCTGGACTCGCAGGAAGTCTTCGGCTGGTCCGCGTACCTTGTCGTACTGGCGTGCGGGGCCACCGATCGCGTTGTAGTCCAGCTTCATCTCGACTGTGGCGCGGAGGTCGCGGGTGTTCTTGTAGCGCGGGTTCCGCTTGATATCGTCTAGGCGTGCGCGCCAACCGAACGCAATCCATCCGGCATCGCTGAGGTCGGGATATCGCGCCTCGGGATCGACACGAAAGTCAAGCGGACTCCACCGCACCGCAAAGGGAGACTCGCCCTTGATCGCCTCGTTGACTTCGAGTAGCTCATGCTCATCGGTCTCGGCGACGACCTTCTCGGTCTGCATCGTGTAGCCGAACTTCATGATGCCGAATGGGGCGAGCAGCGAGTCTACGAGGCAGCGGCGAACCTGCTTGTTGAGCTTGAGGTCGCGCCACCGCCAGTTGATGAGGTTCTCTTTGGCATGTGCGGCCGCGAGGGCAGGCACGGGCTTCCCGTCGATGATCTGCGCGGCAGTCGGGACAGGCTTGCCGTTCGGTCCTGGCATCGGGACCGTCACCGTGGCGCCCACTGGCTTGACAAAGACCTTGGGGTTGCGAAGGGCGAGCACCGGCAGCATGACCTTCACGTCCGCGAAGAGCAGATTCGCTACGACACGCGGGATCGAGGCATCCTTACCAACCGCCGGCCACTGGTCACCACGGAAGTACTTCGTCATGCGCTCGATAACCGGCTTGGCGTCGGCCTCGAACTGCTGGTGTGCGAGGGTCAGGTTGTCTTTGTAGCGATCGACGCGCTCTTGGCTGAGACGAAGACGAGTCGCCATCTATCGCGCCATCGTGGGCCAGACCGCCCGCTCACGTTCCATCTTCTGAATCTGCATCTCATACGCAAAGGAACCCTTGGGCGTTCGAGCAAGCAAAGTACGCGGCTGTGGACGGCTCATCGCCGCATAGCGCATCGCGTCCATCGCGTGATCATCTCCCACGGTTAGCTCCTTGGCACCTTCTTTGTCTCGGTCTTTGTCCCATCGATAGAATGACAGCTCACGGATTGTATTTGGACAGGCCCCGCGAACCAGTGTGAGCCGGCCCGTCCTGAAAGCGTCACCAACCAGCAATCGCCCGGCTCGGCGGTCTCGATTGCTTTCAAAGGCGGGAACGCCCAAACGTCGAAGGTCAGCGATACTCTGAGCTTCTGAAGAGTCGGCGACGGTGTAGAGGATTCGTTCATCTTTGGAGAGCCCCCGCAGTATCTCGGCATGTTCGGCCATCGCCCGACCCTGCTGGTAATACTCGCGGTAGAGGATCAGTTCACCCTTCTGGGTTTTATGCTCCAACGAATCCTCAGCGACGGCAAACCAAAGACACACAAAGGGATCACGGTATCCGAAGTCGATACCACGAATACGTCGCCACTCGGGAGGGATGAGAAATGGCTCACGGATGTTGCGAGCAGGATCGAAATCGTGTCCATACACCGTTCCCGAGTAGAAGGTCCATCGACCCAGGTATTGCTCTTGAAAGACTGGATGCGCCTCTCCGTAGAAACGCCGCTTCTCGTCAAATTCCTTGACTGGATAGATCGGGTTGCCGGTGACCGGCCAGGTATACGAGGCGATAGAAGGCTCGTCACCCCCGAGACCCTTTAGCCACAGCTCGTGAAGCCATAAGGCTCCTGCATCGGGGGTGGTCGGGAAGATTGCATAGCCCTGTGTGGTGGAGAGCGTGGGTTCAAGATAGCGAAACCACACATCAGCTGGCATGGTGGCCGCTTCCGACATGATGAGGCAATCGACTTCCTCACCGAGTAGCGACTGGGGCTTATCGGCAGATTTGCCCACAATCGTACTGCCCCATGCCGTGAGAATGAAGAGATCGCCACCCTTCTTCGAGTCTCGTGCCAGTACGGGTTTGGGCCAGCCAAGCTTGGGGCCCACACGCATTAAGTCGTCCCAGAGGTAGCGAAACTCCTTCTCGGCCAGTTCGTAGGTCGGCCCGACGATCCAGGTGCGAGTGGGTTTGGGACCACTGCCGTCCGGGAGGGCTTCTCGTCCCAACACGATCGGCAGCGCCTTCTTCGCGGCTGTGTAGCTCTTACTGGACCGGCGCGGGCAAATCACGACATGGAGCCGTCTCTCCCAGTCCAACAAGAACCGATCTTGCTCGGGGTGACCGCGCTTATAGCCCAGTGCGTCATAGAGGGCGAGCTGAGCCTGCGGAGTCCACAGCGGTAGACCAGTCGAGTCCAGACCGTACCCTTTCAACCTCACTACGATGAGGCGAGCTGAATCGAGCAGGGAAGGCGTTTAGACGCTGAAGGGTGGGAGGGATAGCGCCGCGCTGAAGGGGGGCCAGGGGAGGGGAGCGGCTAACTCCGCGATTTGGCACACATTATGCATTAGCAAGCCTCATGCCGCATATATAAGATATAAGAATATATAATATATACCAGCATAGACCACCTCGAGATGCAACAACGTCCGTTGATGCGTGATAGCGCCTTGTAAGGGCTCGATATCGTTAGCTAACTCGCACCGAGGTCCGATAATAGTCTATTCTGTCAAGTAGGCGGATGATTGTCGGATGATTTATGATCTAGGCATGTCGAGGTGTTGCTTTTATGCAACATAGAGGGTCATAAGGTGTTGCGCGATTGCACTACCTGTCTAGCGAGATATTAGCGTGTGACTATGCAGAGTTAGCCAATCTGTTCTATAGCTGACGTTGCGTTCATGCAACAATGGGCATAGACGAGCATCAATACTATCACATACTTAGCGTAGGCATGAGACTTGCTTCTTAACATGGTGGGTAAAGGGGGTTAGCTACGACTGTGCACGTCCATGTCTATGAACTCAATCCTTACTGTGCTACTCCTGACGACACCCTCTTCGTTTGCCGAGATTGTGGAGATCATGCCGGCCTGCATCGCTGCTTCTGCGGATGGTCTCGGTGGTCTTGGAATGGAAACCGTGCAACCCGGCGTATCCCCATTGACGCGGTTCGGGGACATGGCCAAGCGATTGCAGCATACAATCGGTGGGGGAGGAACAAATGAAACATCGGTTGCACCAGCACGGGCTAGCCTGCAGTGTGGGCCGGCGTGGCTGCCACTACTGCGGCACTCAGACCGACAAATACTGTGGCGATGCCGCCGGCCGGCGCCGGTGCCAAGCATGTTGTGATGCTGGCCGAGGGTCAGACAAGGGAGGGGCTAATGCTCCATCGTGATCAGCGTACCTACTGGGGTATCAACTACCCGAGCAACGAAGAGGCGAAGCGTGCGCGGGACGAGCAAGCGCGGGTGTGGCGCCAGGCTGGCTACCACGTCTCTTGCAGCCGCATTCCTAACCAGCTACGTCCCTACGCGGGCCTTGGGCAGCCTGACGGGCGCTCGGGACACGTGTACGTGGTGAGGAAGGTTGAGCTATGAAGATCGGCGATCGCGTGCGCTACAGCGAAACAGCGTTGCGCCCCACGCGCGACTACTGGCTCGGCCTCGGAGACTACTCCCATAAGAATCGTGCCAAAGACGCACTCGACGCTAAGACGGCGCTACGTGGCTGTGTAACAGCCATTATCCCACAAGGGCTCTCTGTCGCGTGGGACGATGGCACGAGTTCGAATCTGCTGTCATACATGGTTACAGTGGAGGAGCCGTGAAATGGCACGCTTTTACGCATCAATCCAAGGCGCTCGGGGCCCAGCAACTCGACAGGGCAACGCGCGTAGCGGAATTAGCGGGCACATTCGAGGGTGGAACGTCGGTGCCCGGATCGAGTGCCGCGTTGACGACGATGGGCGGGACGTTGTGACGGTCTACCGCACGGGTGGGAGCAATGGCAGGACAGCCGAGCGCCTAATTGTGCAATTTGCGTCTCGCCGGGATCAATCATGATCGACTGTGCCTGTCAGGGTCGAGAGCATATCGTCTGCCGAAAGCGATTGGCGCTCTCTCGGCCCAAAGGGCGCGTACTGAGCCCGAAATGCCCAAAGCACAATAACTGGCGCTACGCGACTGGGCTGGAGGATCGGCATCAACACACTCATGCCTGCCGCGTAGTTGCCCTGGCTCTCCGTATTGGAAATCGCTCGATTACACCGTCGAGCCATCGTCGAGTACTGCGTATGTGGCTTTCGGCCGTACAAGCCAGCTGGAAGGAGACATCATGCTAGATTGTGCGTGTAGTGGAGCAATACACATCGTCTGCAAGCGCTGGAAGGTGCCAACTGCCGAGAGGTTGAGGCTACCGGGCTACGTGCCTAACATGAAGCTTGGTGAGGCAGTGGCGCAGGGGCTCGTCGTGAAGCCGTACGATACGCGATGGAATACGCGGGATGCTATCTCTCCAGGGAACTACTGGCGCAGCAGTACGCGCGGCAGCGCAACGAAATGCCCCCAGTGCCGCAGTGAGGGCTGGATAATCGACTCCCACTGTCTCACCTGCTTCGGTAAGATGCTGCGGGAGCAGCCGATGGAGGCCACGACATGATCACGCCGAAGATCCCCGAACCGCTGAGACAAGGAGGAGCCTACCGCGGTTACGTCATTGGTCGGCTATTGACCGGCGAGGGTTACTTCATTACCAAGGGAGGCCACACAATTCAGTGTTTCGTGCCCACGCTGCGGGAAGCCCAGCGTATCGTCGATGATTTGCTAGGGCCCTTTCCCCCGCGGAGTGAGTAGGGGTGAGCCAATGACTCGTCCAACCGGTCCGATCTGCTGGTATCATATGAGGCCGTTGCCGTGCTGTAAATGCATCAAGGAAGGGAGGCAGACATGAACCACTGCGACCACGACCACGAGACACGAGACACGATTCGGCGTCTTCCGATTGGCGGAGGTGCAGCGGTGTTGCTCTGCCACAAGCACTATGAGGTAGAAATGGCGTTTCGTCGGATGCGCACCAAGCAGACAGGTACGGACAAGTGGGAATTCCCTGCGTGGGCGAGCCTCGAGGTCTTATCAGCCTCTATCGAGCCCGAGCCATGAACTGCATAGACGGACGCGGTAATCGACAGGATCACAAGGCCGAGGGGTGGCTGTGTAGTCCAGAGGGATGCTCGATCGTAGCGATGTGCCGCCGTCATGCCGAAGCGGCGATCAAAGAGTACCTGGCTAAGCTCAAAGAGATTTGGGCATTCCGGACATTCCGCGAGGAGGACTAGATGGCCTTCTACGACTCGCCCGAGCCCGAGTGGCGCCATCGACACTACTGCCCCGGTTGCGGACGCGGCTCTAACTGGTGTGAGTGTGAAGACCCAACCGAGAACGAGGTGGAATGTGATGAGTGCCGGTACTACTGAGACACGCTGTCCTGACTGCGGGAGAATCGTGCTTGCATGGTTGAAGACGAGTACGACTCGATGCAACCCAACAGGCACCTACTGCTGGAGGAGGAGACCATGAGCGAATGTGTCACGATCGGCTACACTCACGGCAAGGGTGGCACAGTGACGAGTCGTCAAGTGACGCTCAACCTCTGTGACTTGGGATCGATTGCATTGGGCGAGGCTAAGCTGGCAGCGGAGGTCTACCCTGCGCTAGCCGAGATTATCGACAACGCGGTGGCGTGGCTAGAGAAGCAGGAGGTGACAGCATGAGCGCACACAGACTGACCAAAGCGTCGGCTCGGAGAGCATTGGAACGGCAGGGAGCGTGTTGGCGTGCCATTCGGTGGTTTGACCACCAGCCGTCTCTTCGAGTGGCCTTTTCGCGGGTCATGCGTCGTCCAGGCAATTCTGTCTGCTCGCTTGATCTCAGCGGCAGAGGATGCTGGCTACTTGCAGAGCTTGGTCTGCACCGCGACGAGCCGCTGCCTACCTACGACAAGTTTCGAGCCCGGGCACTCCAGCGAGGGTGGTGGCGATGAGCCAACGTCGCGGCACACGCACGCTCTACATCGGGTATACGCAGGCGCACTATGAGACGCGGCGGAATCTCACGGACGGCGATATTGAGTACCTGACCTACGCGGCGGCCTCGATCGAGCCTCCGATCACACCAACACGGCTGATCGAGGAGATCATCTCATGCTGGTGTGCGGAGCGGCGATGTGGTCATACTGGGACAAGCGAGACGGTTCCGACACTGTCGGAGGGAGACAAGGGTGAAGACTGAGTATCTTTTGGCGTATCACTGGGCGTGTCTGTGCTTGAAGTGTGAGTGTCCTCGATGCAAGCCGGTTCGGAGACAACCTCAGCTTCAACTATCGAAGAAGCCACTTCTAAAGCCGGCTGATGGCGTGCCTCGCCGAACGACTGAATGATCGTCAGGACGACCTTGCCGGGTGCCTCAGCTTGCGGTTGACTGAGCTTGGCCGCTTCGACGGCGAGCTTGGCTCCGAAGGTAGACTTGACCGACATGGCGGGGTCGCTGTGGACCCGTGCGAGCGCCTCCATGCCGTGAGCCGCTCCGAGCATCGTGAGAATGTTGGGAAGGGCGTGCCGCAGCGTAGCGACGTGTGCGGGGTCGATGTTGGCGACTTGTGAGGCGAGCTTACGGACGGTCAGGGGGTCAATCTGGAAGCGGGAGGCAATCTCGGCGGGAGGCATCGATCCATCAAGAGCTAGAGCCATGACGGCATCTTTGACGCCTGACGGGAGGGTACGAGCATGATAAGCAACCTTACGACGCGGCATAGACCATGAGTCAAGTATGTCCTAGGTGCAAGCGAATCGCGGTAGGGTGGCCGCTAAAACGAGCTGATGTGTGCAGCCCGAAATCCTGGGTTACCTGTATTCGTGGGCCAGAGCCCATTTTGGGCATTAACCGCAGAGCGCCCTCCACGCTAGCCCCCATTCCTCGCCGGAACCAAGCCAATCGCCCGCGTCGTTCAGCTCGTCCGAGACAACCAACCAGAAGTATTGACACCAGAGCTGGATAGGGAGGTTCATTCAGTGGAGTACCCGGGTCTGCGCATCTAGGTATGTCTCCAGTGTAGAACAGTGAAAGGCAGTGCCGCTAGGGTGACGACCCTGGTACTCACTCTATAAGTACGTGGGAAGGCTGTTTTGTTTCACGTCCCAGCCACGGGGCCTCCTTGAAGACATACGAGACAGTGGGAGTGCCCGCGCTCAATAGGGGCTATGCTGGTTATTGATGACGAAGGCGCGGTATGTCGACGCGTACGATTTTCCCGGTAGGGGGCAAGAACTTCGGCTAATTGACCCCGTGCTCGCCGAAGACGCCTCGATACAGTGGGATAGCTACAGTGACGGGCAAGGTCTCGACAGGTTTCCCCTTGTGCCAGGCCGCGCCACACTAACTCGGGTGAGATGCCTTGCAACGACTCAACGGCCCGTCGTATGGCAATATCTCGTTCTAGGGTTGACCAGCTTGGCGTATCGGGTTGGTGAGCACGCGCTTCTAGGATCATGCCTCGTCGCATGTCTTGGAGACGAACACGGGTGGCACAGCGCCGGATCAGGCGAAGTATCAACAGTTCTGGCGATTCGTCAGGCTCAGGTTCCGCACCTTCGAGGACGGCGACCATCGCGTCATGAACAGCATCTTCAGCGTTGTGCCCCGCTTGAGACTCTTTGGCGTGTCGTATCCATGCAGTGTAGTGTGTTTCGTAGAGCTGTGCGAGCACGTCTGGATCTATGGTTGTCAGTGGGGGCCTCCGTCGAGCGGCTCCAGTGCGGCGAGGGCGACCTTAAACTTCGCTAGGCGTTCCTCGGCCATGCGGCTCGGCTCGCCGTACTCGGCTCTGATATGAGCGCACCACATTTCTAGTTCTAGGAGCGCCTCCGAACCGGTCTCCACCACCTGCACCAATCCCGCCACCGCCCGGGCGAGCTGCGGGGCGAGGGTGCGGTAGCGGGCTAGGAGAATGGGGGTTGTCTCCCCGCGCGTCTCCTGTTCCTCTTCTTCTAACGCGAATACTTCGGCGGTGAGGGTCAAGAGAGCGTCATGAGTTATCGTTGCTTCGGTTCGCTGGAGGCGCTCAACCTCAGCGATACAGTGATCCGCCTTGATCGCGGTCAGCTCAGTAGGGGTTATCGGCTTGCTTATCACCTTAGCCTCCTATCTACACTAACTTGGTTGAGCACGTCAAGGAAAAAGACTCCCGAGCTTCTCTTTAGACTCATCATGATGGCTCTGCTCGATCGAAAATATTGAAGTCGCTCGGTGGAAACGTCGTTTCGATTTCGACATTGCCACATGTTACGCAGACGAGTTGATATAATCCGTCGCGCCACGCGAACCAGCGAACGAATCGACCACACTCTACTGTATCGAGCATCGTCAAAACCCCCGCGAAGAACCCGAGAAATCACTGCGGACCTATATACTCTATATAGGGTGCATTGGATTCACGCGGCAGTCAATAGAATCGCATACTTAGCTCATCCGCGTGACTTGGGGGCACCCCGCAGTAGTTCCCCAAAAGTCGATTTGGCGGGGCATTGAGACGACTTTTAGCGTGCATGGGCGGCGTAACTATGTGATTTTATGTTACTGCTGAGGTGTCCGCTAGTTTGAGCGGACCCGCCGTTTCGTGCCGACGGCGAATGGCTGTCTGCCGCCGCGCCGCTTCGTCGGGATGCTCAGCAAGCGCCTCCCAGACGCGGCGCTCGGCCACTCCAAGTACGCGACTGGCTTCCCGAACACGCTCAGTCTTGCTAAGGCTCTCGGGCAAGGTCAGCCAGAACGTACCGAGACGCTCTTTGAGCAGCGCGACGACGTGTCCAGCTGCGTCGAGCTGGAACGTGAAGGATGGCGCTAGCTCGCTCACCTGAGACTTCGTGTGCTTGACAGCGAAGGCGGCACCATGTCGTGAGATGTGGACGGCCGACTGGGCATCGTTGATCCACGCCATCGTGCCCGCGAACGCCTCGTCGTCATTGACCTTTGCATTGGGGTGCGTCGAGTCTTTGCGGTCGTGGTGGACGAAGAGCAGCGCGGCGGCAGGAAAGAGCCGCTGAAATCGTCCATAGACGGCCGAGGCGCTCGACGACTCGATATCGGTGCCTTGGTGTACCTTCCGCAACGTGTTGATAATCACGAGGTTAGGGTTGACATAGTTCGCATACTCGACGAGCACGTTACTTGGTGGGAACGCTCCAGGGAACGCCCACCAGACGTTGTGTGCGGCAGGGATGCCTTGGATACGCGACTTGATGAGGGATCGAGGCGTATCTACGTCAATGTAGACGACACGTCCCTGAGCGGTTTCGTGTCCGAAGAACGAGAGCCCCTCGCCGACACACCGGGCTAGTTCCCAGGTTAGGGGTGACTTGCCGGTCGAATACTTACCGTGCAACAGAACGATGCCCTCTCGTGGCACGTAAGGTTTGACGAGGAAAGGGGTGTCGTCAAGGGGCTCAGCCGCCAACGCTTCCCACGAGATGAGCAAACCACACCTCCACACAGATAAGTACGCGGCTGGCTCGTTTTGTTGCTGCAACACCGAGCCGCTCTCGCGTACTTATAGATGTGAGCGTTATTTTTAGCCCGTCACAAACCGATCTCTACAGTCGATGTCCGATGGCACGACACTTGCGCTATCGGGAGCGGTGGGTGACGAAGGTCGCGGGCAAGCGCGATCTGGCGATGATTCTTGGAACAGCGTTTGCGGCGGGAGTGGCTGCCCACAATCTCACGAAGCCCGATGCTGCGTATGTTGCGCGCATGACAGCGGTGCATGCGCTCCAAGACCTCGAAGAGCAGGGTCGCCGGGTTGAGTCATGGGATTGCAGCCAACGCGATGCCATTCCTGAGCGTGCCGCCAAGGCGGTCGAGAAGTATATTGCCCACAACCCTATCCCGGCAGAGTGGCGTATTCTTCAAGTCGAGACGCTGCTGCCCTCGGGTGTCGCGCGTCCCGATCTCGTGGTTGATGACGGTCGGGGTCCGACGCCGCTGGACTACAAGTTTAAGCTTTCACTGAAGCGCGAATATGAGGAGCGTGAAGTCTCGCGGTGGCGGATGTCGTGGCAGATGTT
>ERZ1292629.185-Hain-H43-01um-R1-185-length-65405-cov-96_pt2 | contig 19161 bp, 34 predicted proteins | sample MGYA00564399_ERZ1292629 | MGnify/ENA primary metagenome ERZ1292629 (study PRJEB36523, sample SAMEA6512636) | groundwater metagenome | collected 2019-01-08 | study: AquaDiva: Metagenomics assemblies of 32 groundwater samples | reverse complement strand
AAAGAATCTTCTACAGAAGATATTTGTAAGAGATGTAAAAGATCACAAACAAAATGTACATGTATTAAAGAATCAAATTTTACATGTAAAAAATGTGGTAATACAATTGGTTCTCTTCAATGTAAGAAATATTGTGGAAAGAAAAATGAAATTCATCCTTCAGTATCTAATTATGAAAAAAAAGAACAAGCAATAGATAATTTTGCAAAACAACTCATTCATAATGGTGTAATGACAGGACTTGCATTGAATTATTTAATGAAAAAATTTAATATTGATTTTGATAAAGCATCTATAATCTACTATAGAAATAAGAAAACAAATGAAACGTGTCATGAATGTGGAATGAAACATTTAAAAACAGAAATATGTCCTCCGGGTCATGTTGCTCAGACAAAAGCTCTAAAAAAACAACATGGAAAAAATTCTCCTATTCCTTATAAAATTGCCTGGGCAGCACATAAGAAAGATAAAGGAAAACATTAATATGCCAGTAGTTGCACAACTTAAAAATTCATCTGCTAAAACAAAAGATCAATTAGATATTCTTTTAGGAATATTTAAAAAGAAAGTTAAAAATTCTGGTATTCTTATTGAATATATTGATAAACAGAGATTTAAGAAACCAAGTGAAAAACTTAGATATAAAAGAAATAAAGCTAAGTTTTTGGTAAAACATGAAAAAAATTGGTAAATAAAATTGTTTACTATTATGTTGTAAAATGTTATTATTTATAGTGAATCAGTTAAGTCAATTCTAAATAAATTGTTTTTCCATTCGATCAAACAATATTAATAATTTCAAGGAGAAAAGAATTTGAAGAAGCTATTTCTGTTGCTATTTAGTGTTTTATTTTTAACATCGTATTCAATACCTCAGTATTCACAAGCAGATAAAGATAGTTTTAAAATTATTGGATATTATTCATTATTCGGAGTAACACTTGCTCCTCCACAAGTAATGGATTATAAAAGTCTTACCTATATAATCCATTTCAATATAAATCCCAGTTCTACGAATCCATATTTTGGTCCTCTTGTTTCTTCAGCGGAATCCTTGAATATTGAATTTTCTAATATTTATGCTGGAAATTTAAATACTCCAGTTCAAAGAATCCTTATTGATTCATCTCATAAATACAATGGAAAAGTACTTTTAGGTATTGCCGCGACAATGTATAACTCAACTGCATATACACAAATGGATTTTATCACACAAGATTCTGCTCGATGTGATACATTTGTTCGAGCATATGTTTCTTATTTGAATAGAAAAGGATATGATGGAGCCGACATCAACTGGGAGTTTCCTTCTTCTGCACAGAAAAATAATTATATGCGAATGATGAGATTATTTAGAAAATATTTGAATAATCTTGGAACATATAAAGGAATTGTTCTTGGTAATGGTGGACGTGGAATTCTAACACAAACTTCGTATCCGTATAACAGACCTACAGCAGCGACTCAGTGGTTTAATCCTACTGAATTAGATACTCTTATTGATTTTATTATGCCAGAGATGTATACTTTAGGAGTTGGACAGATGAATTCCTATCAAGGTTATGGATGTGGATTATATAAAAGTAATTGTACTATATATGATGCTCATATTCTTGCTGAAAGCACGTATCAAGGTGGTTATGGTGGTCCAATTGGTATTTCAAAAATGGGTATTAATAGAAAAAGAATTGCTCCGGGATTAGGGTTTGAAAAATACCTTTATAGAAATGTTACAGGTGTTTGTCAAACACCGGGACAAGCATGGGACGGTGGTAATTTTAATTATCAGATGGTCGAGAATCCAACGGTCGGATATGGATTGAAACCAGAATTTTGGGATAATGCTGCGAAGGTGCATTACAAAACATGGAATGATGCAGGAACGAACTATTTTCTGACCTATGAAGATTCAACAAGCCTTGCCATCAAAGTTGCTTGGATTAAACAACAGGGATTTGGTGGAGTGATGCTCTATTGTTTAAATGAAGGTTATATTTCGGCTGTTAATGTCTATGGAGGTATGTCATCATATAGTGGCGATAGACAAAAATTATTACATTCAGTAGCTAAAGCAGCATGGGGAACAAATCCTTCTCCTCCAATTACTCCATTAACAATTAATCTTTCTGTAAATACAAATCCACAATTAGGAAAACAAGTTCTATTTACTGTATCAACAAACAAAACAGTTGATTATGTTACTTTTTTGAGAAATGAATATTTTGTTAGAAATGACTCATCAATACCATATACAAATTATTGGACTCCAACTGTTATAGGTGGTTATCAGATAAAAGCAGTTGCTCATTTAGGCATTGATAGTGTTATTTCAAATACATTATCATATGTTATTGTTGATACAGTTATGCCTCCAGTATATTGTGACACAGCATATAATAGAGGAAAAATTGATGGGATAGCTTCTATAGATACATTTGCAATTAGGATGCGTGGATGGAATTTAGGTTATTTACAGGGATATAATGTGGGTGTTCTTTCTGTTAATGTAGATTCTCTTTCGTTGGATTGGTATCAAACCGGTTATACAGTTGCTCAAGATAGTATGAATGTTGTTATGTATAATAAGATTTCAGAAGCATATTTGTCTGGTTATACTACTGGTAATTCTGATGGTTATACTAAAGGATTTTCTGCGCGTCCACTGATTCATGATACATTATATATTCAAACTCCAATGATTCAAGATAGTATTTTACTTTCTCCGTATCTTAAAATCTATTATTGGAAACCAAAGAACTGAAAAATTTTAAATTTTTTATAATATTATGCTATCTGGTGTAAAATTAGATAGCATTTTTTATACTAAGTATTTACTTTTGTTGTATAATTTATTATATTTTAAGGAAATATATGACTGTAATTAATCCATTTTTTTGTCCGCAGTGTCCTAGAATTCGTGGTATTGGTGGTGCTACTCTTTTGGTAGGTCCAGAAACGTTGATGTATGATTCATTTGGAATGTGTACTGCATGTTATTATTTTGACAAAGATGAAGCACAGAAAAATATTCAACAATATGAACAACTTAAACAAGAAAAACAACAACAACGTGATTTAGAAGAATCAAAAAAAATTTATACCGTTTATTGTGAAGATTCTAGTGTGTTTGGTTCATCTACAATTTTTTTCAATAAAATTATACAAAAAATTGATAAATCACTCCAATTTTCTACTGCTACAGAAACTAGAAATGGATGTGAACATGTTGTAAAATTAAGAACCAAAGTAAATGAAGAAACAGCAAAAAAAATTGTAGAATTACTTTCTGAAAAAAATACAAAATGTTGGTATGAATTATTGCAAATATATTACATTTAGAATTCCAAATACATTTGACATTAAAATTGAAACTAGATTACTTACTTCTTTATCAGCAGAAGAATCATGTAGTAAAATTGTGCATCAACTTAATTCCACTGGATTGTATAATGGTTCTTTGAATTCTGAAACATATTTAGCATTTGTAAATTCAGATTTTTGTCCGCTTATTTTTCTTAAAAATTTTTCAGTAGAAATTATTTGGTCAATTGACTGATTTTATTATTAAAAAGGTTCTGAATGTTTTTATATCATGGTACTTCTGAAAAACACCTACAATCAATTCTTAAACATGGAATTATACCACGTTCCATTTCTAAGAAATCTAATTGGAAACACACAATTGAATCCAATGCAAAATTAGTATATTTAACAGAATGTTATGCTGGATATTTTGCAATATGTTCATGTAAAAAAAATGAGAAACTTCTTATTGTTGAAATTGATATTTCTTTATTAGATGAAATTAAATTTCGACCAGATGAAGATGCTATAGCTCAAATATTAGTACAACGATCTGGTACAAAAGAAAGTTTAATTTCTTTAACAAAAGAGATTAGAAAAAACTATAAATATTATTCACATTTCTGGCAAGAAAGTCTTCGCGTATTGGGAAATTGTTCGTATGAAGGAATTATTCCTGTTTCAGCAATTACTAGAATTTCTAAAATAGATTTATCAAATAATCGTGAAATGTTTATTTCATTATCAGACCCAACAATTACAATAATGAATCATCGATTTTGTTCTGGAAAATATAAATCAATGACACGATGGCTTATGGGAGAAAAGATAACAGTTGAAGAATTTTTAGGACATGGTTTTAATGAAGAGTTTCCAAAAGTTGAGGAATACAAACAAAACATACAAACAAAGATATTATCAAATCAATCTATAGAAATTATGTATTCTATATGAATTTTTATTTTAAACCAGGTGATAAAGTTATTACTATATCATATCATACTAATGATAATTCGATATTATATTCTTATATTGGTATTATCGGTATCAATTGTTCTAATAAAATTGGTGTGGGTTGTTTTAATGATACTTTATCAATTGAAATAAAAGAAAATAGGTTTATTTATCCATTTAAAGATGATTGTATACTATTATGAAAACATATATTATCGGTGATATTCACGGATGTTATCATACATTTTTAGAATTATTATTCAAAATAGGAATTTCTGAAGGTGATTCTATTATTTGTACTGGTGATTTAATTGATAGAGGGAAGTTTCCATTTGAAGTTATAGATTTTTTTCGTAATTCTGATGAATCATTATCTAGAAAACTGAAAATTTCCGTAACTAGTGTTCGTGGAAATCACGATGATAAATATCTTCGTTGGTTGAAAGGTAATAATGTTAAATTATCTGTAAAAGATGGAAATTTTGACGATCATTATAATTTTGATTTTTCAACAAGTAATGATCTGAAAAAGAATATTATAGAATTCTTTAATTCTTTATGTGTTATTAAACATATTAATCCTGAAATCACCGTAGTGCATGCTGGAATATTTCCTTGGATGAATCATAAATTATTATCAGAATCATTTGATAAGAATATGAAAATTCTTATGTATATTAGACACTATAGAGATGGATATTCTTCCAAAGATAATCCCAAAGGTTATACAAATGATAAGAATATGTTCTTTGATGAAACACTACCAATGTGGTATGATTTTTATAAAAAACAAGATTACGGAGGAACAGTATTTTTTGGTCATCAGCCTGAAAAAGAACCCATTGTTGTTAAAGGAAAAACAAATATTATAGGATTAGATACTAGTGCAGTATTTGGAAATAAACTTACAGCATATTGTATTGAAACCGATACATTTCATTTTTGTAATACAATTAATTGTGATATTTAATGAGATCTTTTACTGTTGGGAATATTGTGATTGTTATTTCTACTGGTGATATGGGAAAAATAATTGATATTCCATTTGTTGAGTACGCTGTACAAATATTACATTATAATATTAAAACAGATCGTAAGTTATTTATACGTAAGTTATTTACAATTGAATATCATGAGAAATCTGAACTTATTCTTATTTAATTCAAATGAAAACAAATTTCCAAAAAATATACATAACAATTGGTTGTCCTGGATCAGGAAAAAGTACTTATTATAAAGAACATTATATTAATGATTCTTCAATAATATATATTTCTTCTGACACTATAAGAAAAGAACTTTTGGGATCAGAGGATAATCAATCAAATGGGAATATAGTTTTTAATACTCTTTACAATCGAGTTTATTCTGAATTGATCTCGAATAACTCTATATATGTAGATGCATGTTTTATAAATTGTAAAGCAAGAAAACAAATAATGAAGATATTGAAAAAATATCATAATATTAAAATAATTGCATTAGTATTTAATGTTGGATTAGGAGAACTCATTGATAGAGATTCTAAACGAGAACGTTCTGTAGGAAAAGATATTATCAAAAAATTTTTTGATAGAAAAATTCAAGATACTGTTTCTATAGAAGAAGGATTTGATGACATTATTTACATTTAATATTCCTGTTATATGTGTTTCTACAAATGATATATATTATAAAATAATACCTGGAAACATATATTATTTTAAAAGATATAATATATTTGATAATGAATTAGTAGTATTGTGTACAGACTACTATGATTCTTTTTTATATACTACTAATAAAGAAATATATTGTGAAAAAAATAACATTATTTTTGTATGACATTTAAAATTGGAGATATGTGTATTGTTATTAATAATGATAATGAATATATTCTTAATACTGGTAAATATTATATAAGTTCGGGAGAAATTGGAATAATAACAGAAACGGAACATTTTGAAGTCGATAATAAAATATTGTATGTTACTTGTATTAAAAAAGTACCGAAAAGATCTGCTGCTCGTCCTATATATTTTTTAATAAATCCAAATAAAATAATTTTATTATGATATTATTTTTGAAAACTATTTACTTTCAGAATTTGAATGTTTATATTACCCCCATATTAAAAATATAATAATGACTCTCAAATCAAACAATTCAATTTTTTTATCAAAACAACTATTGTGTCGTTTGTTATGCGTTTGTTTGTATTCTTGTGACAACCGTTCTTGAGCGATGGGCTACCAAGTGATATATGCTGACCCACCGTGGGCATACAAATCGAAAAGCATTGCAAGGTGGAAGGCGGGTGATAAGCATTTTGATTACAGTGCATCGGCAAAGTACAAAACGATGAGCGTTGGGGAAATATCGGAATTGAATGTGCGAGGGATTGCCGACAAGAACAGCGTACTCTTTCTGTGGGTTACAGTCCCAATGATGGAAGGAGGATTTCAAGTATTGAAGGCGTGGGGCTATAAGTATAAAACGATGATAACATGGCGCAAGGTAATGAGTCTCGGAATGGGTTATTGGTTTCGGGGACAGACTGAGCATATTCTTCTTGGTGTGCGTGGGAGGGTGAAGGCATTCCGATATCAACACCCCAATTTTATACAAGCGAAAGCTGAGAATCATAGTGCCAAGCCAGAGGAGTTTAGGCAGTTGATTGAACGTGCAACAAAAGGATTGACCCCGCGCATTGAACTATTTGCCAGAAAGAAAGTGAGCGGTTGGGATGCGTGGGGAAACGAAGTAGAGAGCACCGGCGATGTTGCCGCAAGACTGACAACAAATGAGCGAGTTGAGCGAAAAACGAAAAGCAATAGAATGGGCATGGAGTAAATTACACGCCTTACTTTACAACAGTGCTGATGCGAAAAAAATTCTTTCAGAATTTTATGAAAAGGCAATAGAAAATGAGATTGGTGAGCGTCGTACTTGCGATGTTGTACGCAGTGGCGAGCGAGAGTGGATAAACGCTAAAAATCGGCGGCCAGAGAAAGACAACGGTAGATTCTTGGTGTTTAACGGCGCGGTAGTATTTGAGATGAGCTATAATATACAATTTGGTGGATGGCATACACCATCGGGTGTTTCATATAAAGGGATAACTCATTGGATGGAATTACCAGAACCGCCAGCGAGCCATTGATGTTTTCATGATTGTATTCTATTTATCCGTAGTTCCCTCTCAGGGAACTTGAGAATAATAACAAACAATCCCGAAAAATGCAACTTCCTTCTAATACTTATATAAACGAATTAGTTTGATAAATTTCCACACTCATTTATTTTTGGTAACTATTTTATTTATGATAAAAATTTCATAAATTATACTATGAATATTATCAACTATTAAGGAATCTATTTTATGTCTACATTTGCGTGTCCAATTGTAACAATTAAAACAGTAACAAAACACCCAAATGCAGATTCTTTGGATATTATTACATTTGAAGAAACTGGATGGAAATGTGTAGATAAAATTGGAATCAGAAAGCCAGGAGATTCAGTTATTTATATTCCAGTTGATGCAAATGTTCCAGTTGATAAACCTGAATTTGAATTCTTGAAATCACGTGCAAAATCAAATGGACTTTGTAGAATCCGTACAATTAAACTTAGGGGAGAAATTAGTCAAGGATTGGTTATTGATATTCCAAAAATCACAGACTTTGATATTGTTCCTGGAATTGATACATCGACATTTTTTGATATCACAAAATATGAACCTCCACAAGAACAAGTATTTTCTGTGAATGCTAAAGGTTCATTTTTTCCTTGGTGTCCAAAAACAGATGCGGAACGATATCAACAGTTTAATCGAACAATTCAATCATATTTAGATAATACTTGGGTTGCAACGTTAAAGGTCGATGGAACATCAATGACTGTTGGATATGATTCATTTAGGGTAGCTGAATGTATTCTCTTGAATGATGAATTTGGTGTGTGTAGTCGAAATCAAGAATTAAAATCACCAGAAGAAATGAATCTTGATGCCGAAAGTAATGGACAGACTCCATGGGGATTTAAATTAGATATTTATTGGTCTACTACTCGAAAATTCAATCTTCTTGAAAAAGCAAAACAAATTGCAATTGATTTTGGATATGACCGTGTTGCAATTCAATGTGAACTCGCCGGTCCTGGAATTCAAGATAATCATTTAAAATTAACAGAAGTTCAACCATTTTGTTTTGATATTTATGTAACACAAGGAGAATCAAGTTTTTACATTGATATTGATACACGAATTAAATTGTGTAAAACATATGAAATTCCAGAAGTTATAGTATATAAACGTGGTTCACTTGCTGAAATTGTTGGAAAATCAGTTGATCAATTTCAAAATGTCGATTTTTCATCCATTCAAGAATTAAAATATGAATCTGGTTTTCCAATTGAAGGACTTGTTTTTGTACCTATAATAGAACAATATGTTGGTACACTCGGTAGATTGAAATTTAAATTCATTAATCCAATTTTTGAAATTGAAACAGATAAAAAGAAAGATAAGAAAAAGAAAGAAAAAGAGGTTTCTACAGAAAATGCAACGAACGTGGTTTAACATCATTTTGGTAATTTTAGGTATTGTTATATCGGAAATTTTATTAATTTGTACAGTAATTATTTCTATGATATTAGGAATTATTCAATATATAATCATATATCTTCAAAAATTTTTTAATACAATTGTTGAAGATATTTCGTATCTTGAACAAAAACTTCGATTTAAACCTAAAAATTCCGGAGTATCATAATGGTAGTGAATCCGGCTTTGAACCGGAGTGTAGATGTTCGATTCATCTCTCCGGAGCTAATATGAAATGTAGACTTTTAAAATATAAATACATATATTATTGTCAAGGAACAGAAGAAGAAGGATTTGATATTGCATTAGTATATGCTCCTGAAAATGCTAGTTTTGAAATTGTAAGAAGTACTCTTGTAAATCAAAGATATAAAAAATATGAACATGAAATCATTCTCGAATCAGTTATTGATAAAACAATAAATTGGTAAATTATTGGTATTGTTCATTGTAGTAAAATCTAGATGTAATGTCAATTGGTAGACGGCCCGGTTTGGAGCCAGGAGATTGGTGGTTCGAATCCACCCTTCTAGACAAAATATATTAGGTGGGTAGTAGCAATTGGTAAAATAATGGTCTCCAAAACCACAGTTCTTGGTTCAAATCCAAGTCCACCTGCAAACAGAACAAGTATCCAAGTCCGGTTAAGGAAATAGTCTGCAAAACTATTATTCACGGGTTCAAATCCCGTCTTGTTCTCATATCATAAATATGAAAATCAAGACAACCTATAATATTTACTAATATGATTGCTGAAAAATTTGTAAAAAAGATATTCCCAAAAGCAAAAGTCTACTTGCGCAAAAAATGCGGTTTCGATTTGTTTGTTATCAAAATACCGCATAGCAAGTACAATTTATCTTATGTGCAGAGAACACCTATCCTTGCATGGCGATCTGCTAAAAAACTTATCAAATTTAGAAAACTCGGTAGAGAATAGGGGTAAACAATGTCAACTGTGTATGAAGTGATTTTATGGAAACTTAAATCCATCGAAGAAGCTTATGAACATATTTCATTTTATAATGTTCAAACAGATGAAACAGATAAAGTATGGGAACGATTACAAGCTCTGAATAAATTTGTATCTGATAACAAAATTAACCTAAAGAAATCTAAAGCGATATTATCTATATCAGGTAAATCTATGTCTAAAAAGACAACAAGTACGATTCGTCATTAGATAAAAGCGAAAAATTAAGTGATATGAATCTTAAAAGTCTTTATATAAATGTGAATAACAGTTCTGGAATTATTAGGAGTAAGTGAAAATGCAAAAACTAAAAATCGGTGACTCAATTATACTTATTAGAATATGCACCCATAAATTTCTATCACCGACAGTTTACAAAAGATATATAAGACATATCGGAAAAGTTGGAATAATTAATTATGTAACAGAAACTTGGGTTGGTGTTAAATTTTCAACTATGGAAGATCCATTAACACTTTATTTTGATGAAGTTATTTTAACTTGAAAAATGAATACAGAAGATTTTAATATACAAGAATTTAACGAATTTAGACTTATTACTCCAACACGAGTAACAGCAGTCTCTAATTCTGCTTGGACTAAAGATAATCTTTGGTTACGATCGAGAATGGAAACACTCGATGAAAAAATTGTGTCACAGGGATTTGGAAAATTTTTCAATCTGGGAATGGGTCCAGAATCTCTCAAAATTGAACTTTCCGATGTTGAATCTGCTATTAGAAATAATGATGCAGTTGCATCTATAAAGGAAGATGGAAGTCTCTTAATACGTTCTGTTTATGATTCTAGACTCATTCTGAGAACACGAGGTTCACTCGGGTATGAACATCTTGAAAATGGATATGAAATTAACAGTATCTTTAAATTGAAGTATCCTGATGTATTTGATATTGATTTGTTTGGTCATCTTTCTATTTTATTTGAATGGGTAACACCAAATAATGTTATTGTACTTAGATATAAAGAACCAGAACTCAGATTAGTTGGTGCTGTTAATCATGAGACAATGACATATGTTAAATTTCAAGAATTAGAAAAAATATCTTCAGTATTAGGAGTTCCAATTGTAAAGTATTTTACTCTTGATATTAATGGGTATCAAGAAATGTTAAAAGAATTGGAAACAAATAAATATATCGAAGGATATGTTATTCGAATTCACGATGAACAAACACTCGTAAAAATAAAGTGTTCATCATATTTAACTAAACACCGACTAAAATCAAATTTAACGAGTGATGTTCTTATAGATTTATGGTTCCAATATAACCAGCCACAATATCAAGAATTTTTAAAAATCTTTTCTGAGATTTATGATGAAGAAATTTGTATGTGGGCATTACCAGTAATTTCGTCTCTTTTTGATGGAATTAACGAATTCAAAAAAATATATAATCATATGCTCCATAAAATTAATGAGACAAAATCTTTATCTCGAAAAGATTTTGCAATATTAATGCAAAGTCAATACGGACACACCAAGAAATTTGGGTTAATTATGAATCTTTGGTCTGGTAAAATTGGAGAAGTAAATCGTGAATTAATAAAGCATATTGTTCTTCAAAATACAAAACAAATTGAAATGTCTATGTTTTCTACAATAAACAATTTGGAAAATGAAAATAGTTGATTATATGAAGTTCAAGAAACATGATGTTATTGTATTTACTATGATATTACATTTTTTTCTTTAGACTGTATTATTTTATTATGATATTAGGAAAAATAAAATTTTGGTCAGATCGTGTACGTGCATATTTTGTTGGAATACAGAGCATTATGGTCGCATATTTGTTTTTTGATAAAGTAGGATGGACATGGTGGTATTTTGTATTAGGAATTATTTTTATTATTTGTATTTATTTTGTTGACCGCCGTTGGATATATCCAGGTGAATCAGCTGAAAGTATGAAACATAATCCAGAATGGCAAAAAATTCAAAAACAAATATTGGAGAAATAATATGCTAACAATTGGTTCTGTTGTTAAATCTAAAGTTCATATATTAGGAAATGAAATAGGAACTTTTGGTGTTATATATGAAGAATATAATTTAGGTGATGGACATGGTGTTTCTATTATTTTTGAAAATGGAAATTATGATGGATTTTCTGAAGATGAACAGGATACATATGTAGAAGAAATCGGATTTAATTCTAAATGTTCAAACTATAAATTTTCTGATGTTATGAAAGTATCACAAGATTTTAAAATTGGAAAATTCGATTCTGCATTAAAAGATAAAAAATTCAATTGAATATGAAACAAATCACATCTCTTAAGAAAAAGTGTTATAGATGTAAGTTTATAAAACAATATATCGAATATACTGCTAAAGAAACCAGAAAAAAACGTTCAATGTGTAAACGTTGTAGATCAATTGAATTAAATAAACCAATTTTATGAGATAATGCTCCAGTAGTCGAGATTGCCTTCTAAGCAATTAATCGTAATTGGAACTGTAAATGTAGGTTCGAATCCTATCTGGAGTGCCGACTGTTTTGTACTTTTTTACTTTTTAAACAAAAATTGTTATAATGTATTTCACAAATCCACAATAACGAAAGGTTAATTTTATGAAAATACCAAAATTATTTCCTATTTTTGTAAAAAAAATATTACCCAGTACTGATGAAGGTAGAATTTTAACTCAGTGTTTTCTTGTTGATGAAAATAAGAAAATTATCGCTTATGGTCAATCTGTTCAAAATCCAATCGATAACTTTAATAGAAAATTAGGAAATCGAATTGCATTTAATAGAGCATCTTATGCTGCATCTTTAATATCTGAGGGTATAACAGAAACAGTAAGAACTTGTCTTCACACAAGTACTCCACATTGGGCCATTAGAACTGCTGGATTAGCGAACTTTTATGAACACGATGATTATTTAGTAAATTTACTCAATAGAATCGATATAACAAAAAGAAAGGAACTTGTTTGGGATGAGAAAACACATCGGTATCAATTACAAAACTAACTAAATATTTATATTCTGGGCTCGAAATAGAATCGACGTGAATAGAAATATTTTGAATGCAAGCCGAGTTGAAATTCTCGATAAACATTTCAAAATCAATAACTGTCGATAAATCTGACAGCTTCGTCAACGAAATGGGGCAACTCATTTCTACTGATGAACTTGTTCTTGCCTAACAAGACAGAATAAGCAAGGTTCTGATTCAGAAAATGGAATGAAAGGGTGGAGAAAAAATGAGTGAGCAATGTTCACATAACGGACATGCAAGCACGCCGTACCGCCGACCACGCTTTGTAAAACTGACGGCGGTATGGAACGCTCTTTGTGTCGTGCTTGTGGTTGTTATGCGCAGTACACACTTTAATCGAAAGGTGAGCGAACGATGACAAAGCAAGAATACGACCAACTTGATAGCGACGGACGAGTACAATGCCCGAAATGTTTGAGTAGGTCAACAACACCGTGCGGCGGCTGTGGGTGTCCGTCGAGTAAGACTGGATACGGGACGAGACATATCAATCTTTATCATCACCGATGTCCAGAGCCAACAAAGTTCTACGATGCAATAAACGATCCCGATGTGCTTGAGCAAGTGAGCGAACCGGCTATTGAGTCAACAAGTGATTAGAGATGATTGCGGTTGCTGCGACGCTGAAAGAGTCGCACTCACTACCCAGTCATGCAGATACTTCGATTTGCATTGGGCACGGGGTAGAGGCCGTGCGGGTTGAAAAGTGATATTGCAGCCGCAGTCTTAAATAAATATTGTTGCTAACGATTGGGAAATTAAAAAATGAAGTCTCGCATCTCGAGAATAAATCGAATGATTGCCCACAGTCTCAATCCGACAATACGGAAAGAAGCCGTGAACAAAAGGCTCAAGCGTTTGGCTCGCCTCGCGGAGCGGGCGAAGAAGCAGAAAGGGAAGAAACATGGAAACGTATAAATCTCTTGTGTTGGGTAGTTCAAAAAGTTGTCATTACTACGTTTATGCGCGAACGCTTCGCATCGGCAGGATTAGATTCCGTGTGGGGCAGTTTGAATGCCGAGGGAAAATCAATCGGCAGGAAAACCAAGCCCCATTCTTTGAATTATATGTACCACAAAATATAGAACAATATTATGATATAAAAATGGAAACTGTATCATCATACGTTGTATTATCATACTTAGAAATCGATTTAATACTAAAATGACACGAGCAAAAAGAAGACATTTATCAGAAGTTCATAAACATCGAGCTAAAAGATTTCTTAAATATGTTTGGAGAATGAAAAATATTTCAGAAAAATTGATATGTCAACGGGCAAAAACTAGAGTTTCTTGTAGTTGTGCGTTATGTACCTTTGATAAAACACCTAGTGTTGAAAGAATAACAGATCGAAAAAAGAAATTATCATTACATGATTCAGAACAAGAATATATTTCAGAAAAATAAAATGTAATGGATCAATATCTATATATGATATGGTTCATAAATTAAATTATTCATTTCACAGTATTGCTTTATTATTTCTAATTTTTTAAGATTTCGTGCATTAAATCTAAAGTTGTAAATGTGAATAAGTTTTTTCATCCCATCAGAAAATAAAACCTCAATATCTACAATAATATAATGTTTTTTATTATTGAATATATACGGCAAACAAACAGTTTCATATTCCCAGGATATTACTAAAGGATTAGCATCGAGTTTTTCAAATTGTTTTAGTTCTGTATTATTTCGATATTTTATTTTAATGTTTCCGAAACGATCTTTTCCTTTACTTGAAATATATTCAGGATTTTTAAATTTTTCTTTCTGTACATCTCGCATTGCGTATGTAGTATCTTTTGTTAATTGGTCAATAACTTCAGGAGACATACTTTTAATCTGATTTTCAAATAATCTTAATCTAAATTCTTGATTTGAATATATTTCTGTAGTTATTTGTCGCTGTTTTTCTTTTTGTTCTTCTGACCAAAACTTACTAAGATATTGTGGATTTTTAAGATGAAATTTTTTTAATCCAATACTTTGTTTTTCTTTAAATTCTTTTGTTGTAGCAAATGAATAATCCATACATTGTCGTGAACAATATTTTCCTTTACGTAAATGTGTTCTAGGATTCATGCATGTTTCATTTAAACATTTCGGCCATAATCCTCGCTCGAAAAGGTATTTTTTTGCAGTTATTTGATGTTTTACCGTTAAATGAATTGAAAATAAATTTAAATTTTTAAGTGAAGAATTACATATTTCACATATAATTGGAATGTTTAACATTTTAATAAATATATTTTATACAAGTATTTACATTAATTTGAACATTTATTATATTATCAATAAATATATTTCTATGATTTTTGTTAAATCAACAAATATTGAATGTGAATAACTTTAGAGAAATATTTTTCTTCCGTGCGAAAGAACTTATAGAAGTATCGAATGATTCTACACAAGAAATTAAAATGCTCCTAAAAAGAAATCCCAATAAACTATCATCAGAAGAGTTTAATTTAATTCAAACTCAATATGAACAACTAAATACAAAAATTCATCTAAGTAAAGTTGCTGTTACAAGACGACAAAAACAGCGAACTACAAAAATGACAGAAAGGGTATCACACCAATCTGTTAAACCCACTAAACAATATCTTCATACTGGAACTTAAAAATTCAAATCATTTCAGTTCCATGTGGTTTAAATAACGGTTTTTATAAAAAATATAAGGAGGTTCAAACGATGAAATCTACACCGATGACTGTTAAAGAACTTATTGCATATTTGGAAAATGTTCCAAATACAATTTCTGTACTTATTCGAGCAGACCATTCAAAAGGAAAATCAGAAATCGTAAAACAATTTGGGAAGAAAAAACAACTTCCACTAATTGATTTACGATTTGGACAAATTGATATCGGTGATATTATTTATCCAAAAGCAGTTGGAAACAAGTATTTGCATCTGTTATCGGAATATATCAAACCAGTTTTTGATGCACCAGGAATATTGTTTCTCGATGAACCAAACCGTGGACAAAAAGATACGATGCAAGCTGCTTTTCAGCTTATTCTCGACCGACAGTATCATGCATTTAGACTTCATCCAGAAACTTATGTTATTGCAGCAATGAATTCCGATATGGAAAAATATATTTTGACTGAAATCGATCCAGCAATGTATTCTCGATTTGCTGTTGTTGATTTTGAACCAACAGTTGAAGAATGGCTTGAATATGGAGAAAAAGAAGGAGTTCTTGAACCCGAAGTTATTTATACAATTAGAAAAAATCCAACACTTGCTGATCCTGAAAAAAAAGAAGATGGAAATTATGAACATCTTTTGGGTCCGCATACTAATCGACGTAGTTGGACAATGTTTTCATTGATGTTGAAAAAATATAAAAAAGAATATCCTAAATATTTTAGTAACCAAGAACAATTTATAACAGTCAGAACATTCTGCTCCACCTTTATAGGTCAGAATGCGGCTGAATTTTTTAAATTAGCAATAGAAAACGGTAAAGAGATGGATGAAATGTATTCACATAATTTAGAAGAAATATCAAAAAAGGTAAACGATTTAATCGAAGGACGTTTTCGATTTAAAGAATATGATGATACTGAAATTGAAAAGAGAATTAAAGAATTAAATGTGTTTGAACTTGAATGTTTTGCAGATGAATTAGTAAAATTCTTCATGAATTTTCAAGTGTGTCCAGATCGAACGATAAAGGAACTCAAACATCTCGGTACAGTTATGAATTCTGAATTGTATATTTCAATTGTTTCCAAACTTCCAACTGTTATTTCTGATAAACTTAAGTAATTTAATTTAAATAATTTTAAGTTTTCATTAATAACAATAATTGGAGATAATCAATGTTTTCAAAATTTTCTAAATATTTGGCTCAGCGAAAAGTTTTATTGTCGAGATTGGAATTATATCGAAATTTTCCAACATTATATCGAGTACTTGACTATTGTAAATTCGTTGAAACAAATATTCCTCAAGTAGAAACACTTGCTGTATTTAAAAGAAAAAATGGAACATTCAAAATTCAATATAATCCAACTTTTATAAATTCATTAAATTCGAATACTCTTATTGGAGTACAATTACATGAAATTATGCATATTGTACTCGGTCATCTTACAGCTCGAAAACCGATATTTAAATCTGAGTCATATGATAAAAATGGAATGCTAATTCTTTCAGATCCAGAAGATATTTCTGATATGAAAATTTGGAATCTTGCAATGGATTTAGCAATTAATCCATTAATTTCTGATTTTCTTATAGATGAAAACGGAAAAAAAATCGGATCTTATCCAGACCAACCACAATTTAATTTACCAATGTATAAAAATGCAGAATTTTATTTTGAAGAATTGAAAAAGAAACAAAAAGAATTAAAGGATGAATTCTTAAAAACCCTTGATAATCATTTGTTTTCTATTATAAATTCTGATAATTCTGATTCGAATTCAGAAACAACCAATAATAATCCAATACCAATTATCATAAAACCAGAAGAAATAGAAAAACAATTAAATAATATTAAAAAACAACTAAACATTGAAAATAAACCAGGAAATATCAATTCAACATCACAAATTACTCGACAATATTTTAAAGTAAAGAAAACGCCAATATGGATGCGTTCTATTCGACGCAGTTCTACACATTCTTTTAATTTTACAATTCATAATACAAAAAAGAGACCTAATCGTCGATTTGATGATTTATTTCCAGGAAAAATTCGTCGAGAAATATCAAATTTGATTTTAGTTGCAGTAGATGTTAGTGGTTCTATTGATATGGATAAATTTGACACATTTATGAAACATGTCAATGGAATGACGAAATATTGTATATTTGATTTAATTTTTTTTAATACTGATATTGTTAATTTATACAATATTATTAGATATAGAAAAAATCAAAAAATTAAAGTTCCGAAAGGAGGAGGAACATCATTTGAATGTGTTATGAATTTTTGGAATAGAAATATTGATAAATATGATGTTTTATATATCTTTACTGACGGACAAGCATCATATACAACTCCACCAAAATATGAAAAATCTGTTAATTGGATTTTATATTCAGATTCAAATTATGGATACGAATCATTTCATGGTAAAAAATATCCAATGAACAAAACGGAGTGTAATTAAATGAAAAAAATAAAAAGGATCTACATCAGCATTATCGTCAAAAAAGTTTATCTGTTTCTATGATAAGTTCAGATAAACTTTTTCCTAAAGTAAAATCACGAAAATTCTATCCATATAATTATATTTTAGCAAAGTTTCCTGTAAAAAATGGATGGTGTTTTACACTTGTAAATGATTGGAATAATTGGCTTAATCTAAAGTATCAAACAAAATTTGATAATTTTAATACACCAAAAGAAGCAATTATTGCATTTTTGGAATATGTTTATGAAAATAAAATAAATGTTAGAAAATTATTTGAGAAATAAGATAAAAGAAATCGAATTGGATAAAAAACATCTTTCCGCAATGTTAATTTTAACAGATGGAAAAAAGTTTCTTATTTGTAAACCATATGGTAACAACCAATTTTGGGATTTACCAAAAGGATTAAAAGAAGAAAATGAATCAACATCTATTACAGTAAAACGTGAAACACAAGAAGAAACTGGATTAATATTTTCAGATCACGAATATGTTTTTCTTACATATTCGTCATATACTCCAACAAAAGATTTAGCAATTTATACTGTTAGAAAAAGTAAATTACCAGATATAACTTTATTGAAATGTACATCTTTATTTGATGGTATTCATCCAGAAATTTGTGATTATAAATACATTTTATTTTCAGAAATAGATAAGTATTTAACACCAAATATGCAACGAGTTATTTCTGAAAATCATCGTCGTTTTTTTTTAAAAAATCCAAATTATGAAAGAAAAAAAGACTAAAAAGAAATTTATACAGGTTTTTCCTACTGTAGATATTGCTATAATTAGATTATATAAACCAGATTATAAACCAGATATAGATGGATTGTGACAAGTTATTTTAGGAAAGAAAAAAAGTGAACGTTTTTGGAGATTTCCGGGTGGTTTTGTAGATTCTACTGATATTGATTTTAAACATGCTGCTTTTCGAGAAATCTGCGAAGAAATTTATATGTTTAAACAGTATGATAACTCAAGTAAAAATCAATTTTATCAGATTGGAAATGGATTTAAAATTGTAGATAAAAGATTCGAACCAAAAAAAGAAACAATTTTAACAACATTTTTTGTGCATCGAATTACTTATAAAAATACCCAAGATGTAGTTCTTGCTGATGATGATGATGATGATGATGATGATGAT
>ERZ1292629.554-Hain-H43-01um-R1-554-length-41008-cov-19_pt3 | contig 19165 bp, 18 predicted proteins | sample MGYA00564399_ERZ1292629 | MGnify/ENA primary metagenome ERZ1292629 (study PRJEB36523, sample SAMEA6512636) | groundwater metagenome | collected 2019-01-08 | study: AquaDiva: Metagenomics assemblies of 32 groundwater samples | reverse complement strand
AGCAGGATCAAGGAGCGAGGGGTGAACAGCAAAATACTGGTGAATACTGATGCCCGCTAAGAAAGGCCAGCGCCCCCCGAACGCCGGCAAGGGGCGCCCGAAGGGAGCGCTGAATAAAGCCACACGCGACGTGCGTAAGGCGATTGCACTGGTCGCTGAGGGTAACGTGTGGCTGCTAGGTTCGTGGTTGAAGCGGGTGGCGCGGCGAGAACCCGCGAAAGCGGCGGACATCTTCTTGCGGATGATCGAGTACCACATTCCGAAGCTGCAACGCTCTGAAATTACTGGAAAAGACGGCAAATCTTTGCCATCCGTGGTGCGCGTCGAGTTTGTACATGGTGCCTGATAGCGTCAAGTTTCCGGGGATTCTGGCGCCGCTATTTGATCCCTACCGTTACAAGATCCTCTACGGGGGCCGCGGTGGGGCGAAGTCGTGGAGTGTGGCCAGGGCCCTGCTGGTTCAGGGTATGCAGGATCCGCTGCGCATCCTGTGTTGCCGAGAAGTCATGCGCACGATTGCGGACTCGGTGCATCGCCTACTGTGTGACCAGATCGCGGCGGTGCCTGAGTTCCAGGCATGGTACGGGGGCGGCATACAGGAGAACAGCATTACTGGGAAGAACGGAGCCGAGTTCCTGTATGCCGGCCTGCGATCGATAGATGCAGACAAGATCAAGTCTTATGAGGGTTGTGATCTAGCCTGGGTGGAGGAGGCGCAGGGGCTATCCGATCGTTCGTTGAATATCTTGACGCCGACGATTCGGGTGGAGGATTCCGAAATCTGGATGACGCTTAACCCGGACATGGACACTGATGCGGTTTATGCCCGGTTCGTCGGCAGCACCCCGCCGCCGCGGTCGTGGGTGCAGAAGGTAACGTGGCGGGACAACCCGTGGTTTCCGCAAGTGCTGGAAGAAGAACGGCGCACGATGCTCGCGCGCGATCCGCTCGAATACGAGCACGTCTGGGAGGGCAAGCCCCGCACCGTGGTCGAGGGCGCGATCTACGCCCGCGAGGTCACGGCGATGGTCGAGGAGCGCAGGTTCCGGCCGGTGCCGTATGACCCCAAGCTCCTAGTGCATACAATATGGGACTTGGGCTGGAACGATCAGACCAGTGTGATTTTCGCGCAGCGGCTGCACTCCGAGGTCCGAGTTATTGATTATGCTGAAGATTCATTCCTGCGCTACGACGAGTGGGCGAAGCGCATTCAGACGAAACCCTACCTCTACGGCGAGCACTGGCTACCGCATGACGGGGCGAGCGAGACGCAGGGCGGTGGCGGGTTGAGCGCGCAGGCGCAGTTGACACCGCTGCTCGGGCGCAAGCCCAAGATCATCACTCGGCCGGCGAGCGTGGAGATCCCGATTCGCTCGGCCCGCATGATGTTCCCGCGGGTGTACATGGACGAGACGAAGGCGGTGCGCTTGATGGACTGCCTCAAGCGGTTCCGGCGCGGCGTGCCTGAGTCAACGGGGGAGCCTGGCGCTCCAGTGAAGGACGAGTATCGCCACGGCGCGGATGCGTTCGGCGGGCTGTCGATGATTGTGGACAAACTGAGGAACGAGAGGGATAGACCCGTGCCGACTGTTGAGAAGTGGATTCCCGCCGACGCGGGAATGGGCAGGTAACAGATGATGACAGGAACCAGCGGTCATCCCATGATGGCCGAGGGGAAAGGTACGCCCGTCATCGCAGAGTTGACCGAGGATGAGCGGGTCGAGCAGAAGGAGCAGAAGCAAAAGAAGCTCGAAGAAAGGCTTGCCAAGCTGGACGACTTTGGTCAATCGCTCGCCAAGACCCGATCAGAAGCGATTGCGGCACGTCGCACGTCCGGCATCGAGGACATCTGGCTCGAGGACGAGGAATTCTACGAGGGCTGCGACGCCGAGAACCGGAACGAGGCGAGAGTCAACTGGCGCACCAAGCCACCAGGACAGTCCACTGCGGCCAGCGCCAAGACCACGCGCAGCACGGTGTTCCCCAACATTACGGGGCCGTTCACGGACGCCGCCGCGGCGCGCATCGCCGACATGCTGCTGCCTACCGACGATCGTTCGTGGGGCCTGAACCCGACGCCGATTCCCGACATGGCTGGCATCGTCAAGGGTAAGTGGCCAAAAGAGATGCTGGCTGGCGTGGCCTCGATGTACCCAGGACAGCCCAAACAGGCCCAGGTGCACATCGCCAAAGCGACTCAGGAAGCGGTGGCCATCTTGGACGCGGCTAAGGAGCAGTCCGACAAGGCACAGAAGCGCATAGAGGACTGGCATGTGGAGTGCCAGTGGCACGCGCAGGTTCGGATGGTGATCGAGGATGCCGCGCGTATTGGGGTGGGCGTGCTCAAAGGCCCGGTTCCGGTCAAGAAAACCATAGTGATGTTCAAGGACGGTGCTCTGCAGATGATCTCCGAGATCAAGCCCGGCTCGAAGTGGGTTGACCCCTGGAACTTCTACCCAGACGCAGCGTGCGGTGAGTCTCTGCATAACGGCTCGTACACCTGGGAGAAGGACTACCTGGCGCGCAAGCAATTGCGAGAGCTGAAGGGCAACACGGGCTACATCGATGAGCAGATCGATCGCTGCCTCACCGAAGGCCCGCTCTCGGTGCAGGAATACAAGGAGACGCCGGATCCCATCAGCGACCCCAACCACAAGGACAAGTTCGAGGTTTGGTATTTCCACGGCACTGCGGAGAAGGATGACCTCGAGGTGGCCGGCTGCGACTGCGAGGGCGTGACCGACCCGCACATGCCGGCGATGGTGACGATGGTGAATAACCGCGTCATCCGGGCCTCATTGAACCCGCTGGACACAGGGGATTTTCCCTATGACGTGATGGTGTGGCGCCGCCGCTCAGGACACTGGACCGGCATCGGAGTTGCGCGTCAGATCAGGACTCCTCAACGCATGGTGACTGCGGCGACCCGGCACCTGATGGACAACGCCGGTATCGCGGCCGGCCCCATGCTGGTGTTCAAGCAGGGCGTGGTGTACCCGGCAGACGGGGTGGCTGGCATCGGACCACGCAAGGTGTATTACATCGCGGAGGACGCCGACGAAGTGGCGGATGCGACCAAGGCAATCGGCGTCATCAAGGTTGATATGCTGGTAGACGAGTTGACGAAGATCATCGACCTGGGCCTACGGTTCGCCGAGGACACGACTGGGCTACCCATGCTGCTGCAGGGTCAGCTCGGAAAGGCGCCGGACACTGTGGGGGGTATGCAGCTCCTCAACAATAATGCGTCCGCCGTCCTGCGGCGGCTCGCGCGGCTATTCGATGACCGGATTACGGAACCCCATGTGCGTCGCTACTACCACTGGCTGCTGCAATACGGCAAAGATGATGAGAAGGGCGACTACTGCATCGACGCGCGCGGGAGTTCTGCCTTGGTCGAGCGCGACATTCAGAATCAGGAACTAGCGCAACTGGGTGCCATCGTGGTGAACCCAGTCTTTGGCAAGGATCCGAAGAAGTGGATGGACGAGTACCTGAAGTCGCGGCACTTCGACCCGAGGCGATTTGCGTTTGATGACGAGAAGTGGCAGCAGATCGTGGAGAACATGGCCAAGGGGCCGCAAGACCCGCGGATGGCGGTTGAGCAGATTCGGGTCGAGCACAAAGAGCGCTTGGCGAGATTCGAGGCTGACACGCATGGTCAACTGATTGCGCTGGAACAGCAGTTCGCGGAGGCCGAGAAGGACAAGGACCGGCAGCTTGAGTTGATGTTGAAGGCCGTCGATACCGAGGTCGATGCGCGGCGCCAATCTGGTGAGCGGGTGATGAACGTCGACGACATCAAGGCGATGCTGGCGAGCACGGCGATGAAGTTGAGGACGCAGAAAGAGCTGTCAGTGACGAACGTGCGGGCTCGGCAAGTGACGAAACCGCCGACCGAGCCGCGGGGCCGGGCGCCGAAGGGACAGGCGTTTCAGCGATGATTCATAACCGGCAATGTTCCAAGGCGGCGAACTGGACTCCAAATCCGGTTGGCGGGGTTCGATTCCCTGGCTGGTTTCCAAAATGAACTTGGTCTGCTTCGACCCTCACGCCGGCGCTCTACGGCGCTACGTGCGCGGCGATAAGGGTCCGCAATGCACCGGTCAAGCACTCTACGACCCGTGGAAGGACTTGCCTGAGAGTGAACGCACGGTGTCCGTGGAGGATATTGAGGCTTTCAGAATGTGCCAATCCACGGGCGGACGGGTGCCGCAGGCTGCATGATCTTCCGCCAAATGGTGATTCCTCGCACCCAATGCTCCGGCCAGAAATGTCCAGAGCGTGACGGGTGCCGACGCTACGAGCAGCGCTCGCCTGGAGCGCCGTGGGCATCCTTTGACATGGAGCGCACGCTAGATCAAACCGAAGGCCCATGTTTACACCGTATTGACTTGAAAAAGAGGACACCGTAATGGCTACATTCAATAAATTTCAGGACTTCGCCGAGCAGTTGGGTAAGGGCGTGCATCAACTCCACGCCGCCGGGCATACGCTCAAAGTGTTCCTCTCGAACGAGGCGCCGCTGGTCGGGGATACCGTCAAGACCGACATCGCCGATCTGAGCACGGCCAACGGCTATACTGCGGGTGGCGCGGATACGCAGAACGACTACACGGAGAGCGCCGGCACGGGCTCCTGCACCGGGGTTGACATCGTGTGGACCGCGAGCGGCGGCACTATCGGGCCGTTCCGATACGCCGTTCTCTACAACGATACGGCGACCGCCCCATTGGATGCGCTGATCGGCTGGTGGGACTACGGTTCCGCCGTGACGCTGAATGACGGCGAGACGTTCACAGTGGACTTTGGTACTAGCATGTTCACGGTATCGTAACGTTTTGGTGATGGTCCCATGACCGTCACGGTTAATGCAGCAACGGAGCACGTTCGGACTTTAACGACCAGTCCGCAGACCTTCAGCCATGCGGGAGCAGCCTCTGGTGTCAAGGGCGTTGTTCTGGCGATCGTTCACGGCACGTCGTCCACCGACCACGTTTCCGCTGCATCCTACGGTGGCGTGGCGCTGGCCCGGATTCAGCGCAACGTTGACACTGCGACCGAGCCAGGCGCAGCAGAGTGGTGGTTTCTGGGCGCAGGGGTGCCGCAGGGAACGCAGACGGTCAGCTATACGCCGGGGGCGACGACCGACGACATCCACGCGGTAGCGATCACGCTACTGGGTGCCGATGATCTGGAGATTGTCGCGCAGGGAGGCATAGACAATAACGTTGCCAATCCATCGGTGACGCTGGCCTATGCGGGGCGCACCTGCATGGCGTTCGGTGCTCTCTACGGTGGCGGGGCTGCACCGTCGAGTTTTACCGAGAACGCCAACTGCACGCGCGTCCACGATTACGACCTGGGGGCGTTCTACAGCGCGGTTTGCCGGCAGACCACCGCCGGCAGCGCGAACTTTGCCGTGGGCGGCACGGCGAGTACCGATGACGTTGCGTATGCCGCCATCGCGGTTAGCGAGTTACAGCCAGACCCGATACTGACGGCCGACAGCGGGAGTCTCGGACTCACCGGCACTGTAGCCTCTACGGAATACGGGAGACTGGTTGCCGCGGCCATTGGCAGTTACGCGGCATCCGGTACCGCAGTCGGGTTTCTCCGTGGCTATGCTGTCACCGCTGACATTGGCGCCTTGGCCCTCACCGGTACGCCGTCCTCTTTGGAATACGGGCGGGTGTTGGTATCGGCGTCTGGGAGCGTCACGCTCACGGGCTCTACTGCTGGACTGGCCAAGGGCTTCCCCTTGGCGGCAGCCTCGGGCAGCTACAGCGTGGCTGGAGCGGACGCCTCGATTGAATATGGGCGGATCTTCCCTGCTGCCGCTGGTGGCGTCACGCTTACCGGCACGACTGCCGCCCTCGCGCACGGCTACCCGCTGGCGGCTGGCGAGGGCAGTTATGCGGTTGTCGGGACTGCGGTATCCCTGAATCATGGGTCGGTCCTCCCTGCAGCGAGCGGTGCGACGACCCTGACCGGAACGGCTACCGTCCTCGTTTACGGTAGAGCGGTCGTGGCTGGGCCCGGGAGTTACCTCGAGACCGGCACGGCGGCGTCCCTGAAAGCAGGGTTGGTGCTGTCAGCGGCGAGCGGTGGCTACGCCGAAACCGGGACCGTCGCGCTATTGGAGTATGGCCGGCTGTTCGGGGCGGCTGGCGGTGCCTTTGAGTGGACCGGTACTGCGTCCAGTCTATTCAAGGGCTTCGAGGTTGCGGCGGGGAGCGGCACACTGAGTCTTGCTGGTGCCGACGCTTCGCTCGAATACGCACGTTTGTTTTCGGTCTCTGCCGGCAGCCTCGCGCTGTCCGGGGTCGCGGCGGCACTCTCGAAAGGCTACCCGCTGGGCGCGGCGTCCGGCAGTGTTGCCTTGGCCGGCACATCTGCGGCATTCAAGCGCGGGTTGCTACTGGCTGCGGCAAGCGGTGTTGTGGCCATCACCGGAGCGGATGCCAGCCAGGAATACGGGCGTCGGCTGGCGGCGGCTGCGGGCGCTGCTGCCGTCACTGGAACCGACGTTGCGCTAGAGGCTGGATACCAGCTCGACGCTGCGGCGGGCGGATGGATCGCAACCGGTAGTGCGGCAGGACTACAGCGCGGAACGCTCTTTGCCGTCTCTGCGGGCGGCGTTGCGGTAACGGGTTCTGCTGTTGTGATGACGTACGGGCGCGGTCTTGGTGTGGGAGCCGGGGCGCTGTCCCTGTCCGGCACGAGCGCCGGCCTGCGCCAGAGCACTGTTTTCCACGCGGCGCCAGGTGCGCTCTCTGCATCCGGCTTGTCGTCCTTGCTGTTGCGTAGTCGTCTGGTTGCGGCAGACTCTGGCGCCATAGTGCTGACGGGTGTCGCTGCGGTTGTGTCCGTCGGCATCCGGATCCCTGCTGGTGCTGCGGCGTTCGGCCTGACCGGATCGGTGGCCGGGCTGCGGCACACGAATCTTCTGCCCTCGGAGTCGGGCGGCGTGACGGCGGCGGGTTCATCTGCCGGACTGCTGCACGCCTTTATGGTGCTGGCCGGTACTGACAGTTATGCGCTGGTTGGTACAGACGGGACACTGGTTTGGGATACCAGTCATCGTCGCCTCACTTGCAAGCGCGGAGATTGGGACACCGAGGGTCGTGATGTGACCATGACGCTATCGGACCGATTCCCACTGCCTACCGATGTCCGGCGGGGCGTGGTGTTCGGTAAGTTACCGAATCGCATGACTGGTACTGCCAGATTCAAATGAGGATAGACATTGGCCGAGAACAAGACGCAGGCACCGCTGCTCACAGAGATCGAGAAGCACAGCGCGGTGTGGCAGAAGATCACGAAGCACCTGGAGGAACGGTTGTCGTCACTCCGGGCGCGCAACGATAACGATCTGGACGAGCGCAGGACCGCGAGATTGCGCGGGCGCCTGGCCGAGATCCGGCATTTGCTGGCCTTGGATCAACCGAGACCACAGACGGACGCTGACGACAGTTAACGCTGCCATCAGCACTTAGGGATAAGCCGCCTTCGGGCGGTTTTTTTTGCGAGGCGCAAAACGTGACGACTGAAACTGAGGTAGTCGAGCAGCAGGACGCGAAGGTTGAGCAGAAGGAAGCAGAGGCGGGGTTTGCGAAGGGCTTTCAGAAGGTTGCCGGGAAACCGACTGCCGAGAAGGACACCAAGACGGCCGAGACATCGGACGCCAAGGATGAGGCCTACGCTGCTGCAAAAGCCAGGGACGAAGCGGACGCCAAGGCAAAATCCGAGGCCGAAGCCAAAGTCTCCGCAGACGCCAAGGCGGCTGCTGACCATCAGAAGTTTCTCGAAGGACTACCGCGTCGACTCTCAACTCTGGAAGGCAGTCTGGGCGGGCTGAAAAGCCAACTGACCACTGCCATAGCCACCGCGAAAGCGGCGACCACAGAGGGTAAAGCGGCGCCGTCACAAGCTCAGATCGCTGTCGCCGCTACCAGTGGCGAGCGGTGGAAGAAACTCGAAGAAGATTTCCCTGAGTTTGCGGCGGCCTTTCAAGAACAACTGGCCGCATCGCAAAAGGAAGTGCTCGGGAAGATGCCCAAGCCGTTGAGCTTTGACGACATCAAGAAGGATGTCGTCGGCGCGGTTCAACCCATGCTGCAAGAGGTTAAGAGCGAGGCCCGGCAACTGGCGCGCATTGATCTCAAGCATGAGGGCTGGGAAGAAACGATTAAGACACAAGCGTTCGGTGACTGGATGCAAGTCCAAGCCCCCGAAGTGCAGACGTTGGCCGATAGCGACAAGGCGACCGACGCAATCAAGCTGCTCGACAGTTTCGAGGTTCACCGCAAGAAGGTGGCCGACGATGCGGCAGCGAAACTCAAGAATGAAAAGCGCCTGGCTGGCGCGATCACTCCGCAGGGCACCGCGGGTGTCGCCGAAACAGGCATCAGTGACGAAGCTGCTTTCGAGCGCGGATTCAAGCGCGTAGTGAGAGCGAAGAAGTAAGGAATTCAAATGACGACTACTGCCTATTCTACCAACGCAGGACGGGTGAACGAGATCAAGGGCGAAACCCTCGGTCACGCTATCCCCATCGAGGTCTTGGCCCTTGGCTGCAACATGAAGAAGATGCCCAAGAAGCAAGGCGACAACATCACCTATCGGCGCTGGCTGCCGTTCGGTGCGGCTAACACCAACGTCAACACGCAAAACCGTCCTGCGGCTACGGCCTCGGCGCACATCACGCAAGAAGGCGTGACCCCGGCTGCCGACACCCTGACTCCGGTGGACGTGAACGTGGTGCAGCAACAGTACGCTTGCCTCTACTCCTACACGGACAAGGCGGCGGAACTGTACGAGGACGACATTCCAGAGGAAATGAAAGTCCAGACCGGCGAACGCATGGGCCTGGTTCGGGAGATGGTGCGCTTCGGCGTTATCAAGGCCGGAACGAACGTCATCTACGCCGGTGGCACTACGCGCCTCACGGTGGACGAGAAGATTACGCTGAATGTGCTGCGGCGCATGACGCGGATTCTCAAACTGAACCACGCGAAGAAAAAGACGCGGATTCTGTCGGCGAGCCCCAACTACGACACGTCGGCAGTTGATGCGGCGTACGTCGTGTTCGTTTCTACGGATGCCCAGGCCGACGTTGAGGATCTTCCTCTCTATACGCCGGTTGCGAAATACGGGCAACGCAGCCCGCTCAACGAGAGCGAGATCGGTTCATCTGGGGAGTTTCGCTTCATTCTCAGCCCGGAACTGACCGCATACGCCAATAGCGGCGCGTCGGTCGGCTCTACCGATCTGGTTTCAACTGGCGCCTCCACCATTGACGTGTATCCGTTCATGGTGATGGGCGAGGACGCTGTGTATGACGTTGCGCTGCGCGGTCTCGACAGCTTCGACGTGATTCACATTCCGCACAACAAAGAGGACAAGTCGGACCCCCTGAAGCAGCGCGGCTACGTCGGCGCGAAGTTCTGGTCTGCGGTTGCGATTGTCAATGGTGGCCGCATGGGCGTAATCGAAGCCGGCGTCACCGACCTCACGTAACCGATAACTCATAAAGGAGAACCAACATGAGTGGACAAGACTTTCTTAAGAACAGCGGTTTTACCGGATGCCTCTCGAAAGGTGGCCTCGGTATCGCTGGCACGGCTGACCGCGTGAAGATCACCGCACCTAACGGTGCGGGGATTGACTTCGCGATTGACGGCATCTGCTATCACGTTGCCGATGCCGACAACATTGACACGGGGGCGGCGACCGCGCAAGCGGCCGACACCAACTGTCTGTATCTGTTTCAACTCGATAACGCCGGAACACTGACCACGAAGAAAGGTAACGAAGTGCTGACGACCGCACTGGGCGTCACGGATACCTGCCAGTGGCCTTTGCCTGACGCGGATCGGTGCCCCATCGGCGGGGTGAAGGTGGCGACAGTTGCCGTCACTTTCACGCTCGGCACCACCAACTTTGATGCGGCCGGGGTCACGGAGACCTGGTACGACTTCGCGGTTGGCCTGCCTCTCGCTCCTCAAGTCGCATAACGCTTTAATCGTACTCTGCAATCTGTTGAAAGGGGCTGCCTTCGGGCAGCCCTTTTCCTTTTACCAAGGAGCCAAACATGGCTGCCGTACAACCTGTTGTTCAGATGTTGAATTCCCTTCCGGATCGGAGAGTGTCCAAGAAACTCCGAACGGTTTTCGATACCTTCCTGCGCGATCCCTCGTTCTTCGGGTTCCGCGGTGCGGGTGATATAGCAACCAACGTCGCGGTCGGGCCGAACACGCTCGATGCGAATACCACGGGCGCGGACATCGTGGCCGTGGGGTATCAAGCCCTCGATGTGAATACGACCGGTGCCAACAATACGGGTATCGGCTCTGGAGCCCTCGGAGCGAACACCACTTCCGCGGATAACACGGCGGTCGGTAAAAGCGCACTCGCAGCGAACACGGCAGCCGGTAATACGGCAGTCGGTTCTGGCGCTCTGGACGTAAACGTGGCCGGGACTCGCAACGTTGCAGTTGGCGCTTCAGCCGGTGGAGCACAAATCGGCGCGAACGACAACGACAACACATTCCTGGGTTACAACGCCGGACTTCTGGCGACGGGTTCTGCGTCAGGTGGAAACACGGTTGTCGGCTCGACGGCCTTTAATGCCGCGACGACAGCGATCGACTGCACCGCAGTTGGTTTCAATGCGGCAGGCGCCAACGTAACCGGCGCTGACATCACGGCGGTTGGGAAAGACGCCCTGGCCGCGAGTACTGCTGCTGGAAACGTTGCGGTCGGGGCGAGAGCCTTGGACGCTAACGTGGCTGGTGTTCGGAACGTCGCGGTTGGTTTGGATGCTGGCGGCGCACAAGCTGCTGCCGGCGACAGCGACAACGTGTTCATTGGTCACAACGCAGGTCTGTTGGCCAATGGCTCGGCCTCTGGCGGCAATACGATAGTGGGTTCTACTGCGTTCAACGCGGCAACCACGGCTATCGACAATACTGCTGTTGGGTTCAACGCGCTCGGCGCCAATGTCACGGGTGCCGACGTTGTTGCTGTTGGGAAAGATGCCCTTGCTGCCAGTACCGCTACTGGCAACACTGCGGTTGGCGCGCGCGCCCTGGACGCCAGCGTGGCGGGAGTCAGGAACGTTGCGGTTGGCGCTGACGCTGGTGGAGCTTTGGCGGGGGCTAACGATAACGACAACGTGTTTGTCGGCTATAACGCCGCCCTTCTTGCAAACGGTTCCGCTTCTGGTGGGAACGTCGCGGTGGGTTCAACGTCGCTCAACGCTCTCACTACTGGCACCAGTAACACGGCCGTTGGCTTCAACTCTCTCGGGGCCGTCGTCACTGGTATTGATGCCACCGCTGTAGGCAAGGACGCCTTGGCGGCAAGCACGGCAACCGGAAACGTGGCAGTTGGGGCACGCGCCCTCGATGCCAACGTGGCTGGTGTCCGCAACGTTGCTGTTGGCCTTGATGCTGGTGGGGCTGCGGCAGGAGCGAACGACAACGATAACGTCTTTGTTGGCCACAATGCCGGGTTGCTGTCAAACGGGTCTGCTTCCGGCGGCAATACGGCGGTAGGTTCGCTGGCGCTCGATGCAGTGGTCACGGGGATCGACGCGACGGCAGTCGGCATTAGCGCCCTGAGTGCAAGCACGGCCAGCGGTAACGTGGCGGTCGGCGCAAGGGCTCTGGACGCCAGCATCGCCGCAGTACGCAACGTGGCAATCGGTGTGGACGCCGGGGGTGCGGTAGCCGGTGCGAACGATAACGACAATACCTTTGTCGGTGACAACGCCGGCTTGCTTGCTAACGGTTCGGCAAGCGGTGGCAACACAGCCATAGGCTCAAAAGCGCTGGATGCGGCGGTGACATCAATTGATGCCACTGCGGTTGGTTTCAATGCCTTGGGCGCCTCGACTGCAAACGGTAATACTGCGGTGGGCGCTCGTAGCTTGGATGCCAACGTGGCAGGTTTGCGTAACGTTGCTATCGGAGAGGATGCTGGTGGCGCGCAAGCTGGCGCTACCGACAACGACAACGTATGGGTCGGCGCAAGTGCTGGACTTCTTGCTAATGCCTCGGCCTCTGGCGGCAACGTCGGCGTAGGCTCCGGGGCGCTTGGCGCAGTCACAACCGGGATCAACCTTACCGCACTCGGGTTCAATGCTGGCCTAGTCGTCACAACTGGCACGGATTGCGTGTTTCTCGGAAACAACATTTCCGCCTCTGCCACTGGCGCGGCTGGTGAATTCTGTATTGGATACGATCTTACCGGAATTGCCGATACTTTCATCGTTGGAACGGCCGGAGATAACGTCAACATGAATTGGAAGTCGGCGACCACCTGGACGGGGGTCTCTGACATCCGCGGTAAGGACGTGATCGGGGAATCCGCGCTCGGCCTGGACTTCATCAACAAGATTAGTCCGATCGAATTCACCAAGAAACCTGCTGCAGAGTGGCCGTCCGAGTGGGAGCGCCCAAAGGAAACACACGGGCTGGACACCACGACGGTTGTACTCGGTGTCTCTGCTCAGGAAGTGAAGGCCGCCATGGACGCTGTTGGGGTGAGCGTGTTCGGCGGCTGGTCGGTCGGGGCTGACGGACGGCAGCGGATTGGGGAAGCGGCTTTTGTCTATCCGCTCATCAAAGCGGTGAACGAACTGACGGCGATGGTTGCCGCGTTACAGAAGGAAGTTGCCGAGTTGAAAGCCAAGTAAGGGATCTCGACACCTGAGTAGTTGCTTTCTTGAAGCGCATCGCAAGGTGCGCTTTTTTAAGGACGCTTACAACGATTTCTTAGTTTTACAACCCAAGGGCGCTTCGGCGCCCTTTTTCTTTTTCAGGAGCAGATATGCCCAGACTTGCCAAGAAGGAAAACGCACCGAGCAGAGTAGCGCCGGTAGTCATCCGCAAAGCCCTTGAGACCGCAGAGCAGAAGGTCGGCCAGGACCGGCCGCGAGCCATGAAGTCAACCGGCCCGGCGAAGGACTCCTTGGAACCATCAATCATCGAAACCGTAGACCGCCCGGTTTCCAATGAAAAACTCGAACTGCTCAGGTTCATGGATGACGAGTTGACTATTCGGGTGGCAGAGTCAACCAATCCTATGGATGAGCCGCATCCAGAGGTCATCAATGGCGGAATTCGTCAGTATTTCGTGCGCGGCATTGAACAGAAAGTGAAGCGCAAGTTTGTCGAGGTTCTGGCGCGCGCCAAAAAGACGGCGTTCAGCCAGGAAATCTATCAGGACGGCGCTGGCAATAGCGCCTATCGCCAGGTGCCGCATACCGCTTTGCGTTTTGATTTCGCCGTACTTCACGATCCCTCTCCGCGCGGCAGGGATTGGCTGAAGGCCATTCTGGCCGAAGGATAACCCGATGGAGTGCGTGCAGGTACAACACACGGTAACGTTTGCGGACATTACGCGACCGGATGATGCCGTGCAGTACGCTGCCGGCGAGGTCGTGTCGGACTCTACATCGGCGGCGACCGCCATGAAGTTCAATCGGTGTAGTTCAGAACCCGGTGGTGGCGGGTCTGTCAGGTCTGTGGTGCTGGTGGATAGCATCAATGCCGCCACCAAGCTGAACGCAGACTTGTTCTTATTTTCTGCGGAGCCTGCGTCGTTCGGCAATGACAACGAGGCATTCGTGCCGACTGACGCAGAACTGCAAACATGCATAGGCGTCGTCTCTCTCGATGGCACGACGGCTGCCAACACCAAAATAGGCAGCGGCAATCTGGCGATTCAGAGTCAGGGTCTCGACCTGCCGTTTACTTGCGCCGATACCGATAGTGCTCTCTACGGCGTCTTGGTGGCGCGCAATACCTATACGCCAACCGCCCTCGAAGCCTTCCGCATCAAGCTCGGCGTGCAGCAGGGGTAAGACATGACACAACAAGTTCAAGTGCAGCACACACTGACGTTCGCGGATTTCACGCGGCCAGCCAATACCACCGCCTATACCGCCGCCGACGTGATTGCCGACTCCATTACTGCGGCCACCACCCTGACGTTCTCGCGGGCTTCTGGCGAGGCTGGGCGTGGCGGCTCCGTCAAGTCGGCCCTCATCGTGTGCGGGGCCAACCAGGCCACCAAGCTCAATGCAGACCTGTTCCTGTTCACCGCGGCACCGGCCACCTACGGCAACGACAACGAACCCTTTGTTCCCACCGATGCCGAGATGAATACCTTGGTCGGCGTGGTGTCGCTGGACGGAACGACAGCGGCCAACTTCAAGGAGGGGGATGTCACCGTTGGGGCGGGCGGTAACGCTGTCATTCAGAGTCAGGGTCTCGACCTGCCCTTTCAGTGTGCCCATACCGATGCAGCACTCTACGGAGTTCTGGTAGCCCGCAACGGGTACACCCCGGTATCGGCTGAAACCTTCCGCATCAAGCTCGGCGTGCAGCAGGGGTAAGACATGGCCAGCCCCGTAATTGACGATACCACGACCCCTAATTTCGCGGCGATGACCATCATGCAGTTGACCGACGAGGCGTTGCGCCTAGCGTCCGTTCTGGACCTGGTTAACACGCAGCGCAAAAATATTTTCGAGCTGATCGCCTCCCGAAAAAGTAATGTCGTGATGCGAGAACGAGTGACAGCCATGACCGCCGGCGAACGAGATGCCATGCGTACCGTTCTTGCCGACCCTGCGTTTTTCTCTCGTAGGTAGCTAATGTCCACCTATCTCCAGTTAAGCAACAAGTTGCGTGAGAAGTGCGGGATCTCCGGCACTGATCTCACGGCCGTTACCAGTTTGACAGGCGAGAGCAAGCGTGTGGTCGGATGGATTGCAGAAGCCCTAGTTGACATCGAGAGCCGCTACCACGACTGGCGCTGGATGCGTAAGGGATTCACCGTGAACACGGTGGCGAGCGATGGCATCTATGCCTCTGGTGACTGCACCGACACCGACACCAGTGTAGCCATTGCCAGTTTCTCCCACTGGTGGGCGCACGACGAGCTGGACCCATTCAAGTGCTATCTCAGTTCTGGCGGCGTAGGCGGTGAGTATCGCCTGAACTACTTGCCGTGGGAGGACTTCAAGTGGCTCTACAGGATGGGCACTCAGAACGACAGCAAACCGATTCACGTTAGCGTTGACCACGCCAACAACCTGGTTCTGGGGCCGGTTCCAGATGCGGTGTACGTGGTGTCTGGAGACTTCCAGCGCGCTGCCGAGGTTCTGGCGGCGAACGGCGATACCCCGGACATGCCAGCACGCTTTCACATGCTGGTCGTGTACGAGGCCATGAAAAAGTATGCAACTTATGAGGGGGCCGGAGAAGTTTTTGCCGACGGTAATCGTGAGGCGTCGCGCATGATGCGACAACTGGAGGCCGATCAACGGCCGCCTATGCGGCTGGCTGGACCGCTGGCGTAAGACCATGATTGGCGGGCGGATGTCGAGTGCGGTGCAAAACGCACTGCGGGGGGCTGGACCGAAAACTCAGTTTTTTGCGTTCGGTGGCGGGCTGGACCAGATTTCATCGCCCCTACAAATCAAGCGCGGGCGAGTGGTTGACGCACAGAACTTCGAGGCGTCGCTCGACGGGGGATACCAGCGGATCAAGGGGTACGAACGCTACGACGGGCAGGCCAAGCCGTCCGCGGCGACGTACTCAATCATCAACGTCACCATTACCGGGACGTTCGCTGTTGGCAACACAATTACCGGAGTGACCTCGGCGGCGACAGCCGTAGTAGTTGCCGTGGTGACGACAGGAACCGCGTACTTGGCAGTCACCAAGGTCAGCGGTACGTTCGTGAATCCCGAGACCCTGAATGTTGCCGGGAACCCGCAAGGCACCACGTCCTCTACGGCAACGGTTGACGGGGCTTCAACGGCCGCGCTGCATGCCACCTATAAGAACCTGGCGGCAGACCAGTATCGAACAGACATTGCCGCTGTGCCTGGATCGGGTGCCATCCTCGGTGTGGTGCATCACAACGATGTGGTATATGCCGCGCGCAATAACGCGGGGGGAACCGCCGCGGCAATCTACAAGTCCAGTTCCACCGGGTGGACAGCGGTAGCGCTCGGCCGGCAGCTATCGTTCACATCCGGCGGTGTCACGGAGATCGTGGAGGGGAACACCATCACTGGAGTGATCTCTGCCGCCACGGCGGTTATTACTCGCGTTGTCCTGACGAGCGGGACGTGGGCGGCTGGCACGGCGGCTGGTAAGTTCATCTTTGCGTCGCAGACGGGCACGTTTCAGGCAGAGAACCTTGACGTAGGCGCAACACTCAACCTGGCCACGATCGCCAGCGACAGCACTGCGATCACTCTTTCCCCGAGCGGCCGGTTTGTATTCGTCAAGCACAACTTTGGCGGTGCTGCCAACACCAAGCGCATCTACGGGTGCGATGGGGTGAATAAGGGTTTTGAATTCGACGGCACTATCTTTGTGCCGATTGACACCGGGATGACGACGGACACACCGACTCACATCATCGCGCACAAGAAGCATCTGTTTTTCTCGTTTGTTGGGTCCGTCCAGCATTCCGGCGTTGGCACTCCGTATGTCTGGAGCGTGCTCTCCGGCGCTACCGAACTTGCGATGGGCGACACCGTTACCGGGTTTGCGATTCAACCGGGCAGCGCGGACGGTGGTGCATTAGCCATTTTCACCCGCAACCGCTTGAGCATTTTGTATGGTTCCAGTTCCTCGGACTGGCAGTTGGTGCCGTACCGCGAGGAAATCGGGGCGTTCGCGCACACGATTCAGGATGTTGGCTATCCCATGTTTTTTGATGATCGTGGGATCACCAACCTTTTGACTGCACAGGAATACGGAAATTTCGCGCACAACGCGATCACTAACCAGATCAGGACGTTCGCCAACGACCATAGAACGCTGATTCTGTCGTCCTGTATTTCGCGGGATAAGTCTCAGTATCGGGTGTTTTTCTCTGATAACTATGCGCTCTACATCACGCTTCTGGGGCAGAAGATTATCGGGATGATGCCGCAGCTCTTTGTGGACCCGGCGCGCTGCGCGTTTTCCGGGGAACTGACAGACGGCTCGGAAATGGCGATCTTCGGTTCCGATGCCGGGTTTGTCTACGAGTTGGACAAAGGGACGAGTTTCGATGGAGATGCCATCGAGTACTTTTTCGAGTTGCCGTTCCATTTTCCAACGGCGCCGCGCCAGCGCAACCGCTACCGGACGGGAGTCTTTGAGATTACCGGAAACAGTTATGCCACATTCAATTTCAGTTTTCACCTTGGCTACAACGACGGTGATGCCGATGTGGATGCCACGCAGTCTATGGCCAGTAGTTTTGTGGCCGGCTCATGGGATACAGGGGTATGGGATACCGGATTTTGGGATGGTCGCACGCTGATTCCGTCAGAGGTTGACTTGTCAGGAACGTCAGAGAACATTGCTCTGCGCGTCAACGGCAGTTCTGACGAATACGATTCGTTCAATTTTCATGGTGTGATTCTCCACTTCACGCCACGACGCATGATGAGATAAATAATGAGTGACTACTTCACTGCAACAGCGATTCCGGGTACCGGGGCGTCCCTGGTCTCCTCGACCGTGCGCGCCGAGTTTGCTTCGATACAAACGAACATCTCAGACAAGCTGGCTGCCTACACTAGCAACGCCAGTAAAGCGGTCATCATCAACGCCGCTGCTACTGGGCAGACCGTCACCACCGGAACCCTGGCGCTCGCCGGGAACTTCGCCACATCCGGGGCCAGCGCGCTCACCTTGACCACTACTGGTGCAACCAACGTCACGCTGCCGACCACCGGCACGCTCGCCACCCTGGCCGGCATTGAGACCCTGACCAACAAGACCATCAACCTGACCAGCAACACGCTGGTTGCGACCTCGGCCCAGCTTGCGACCGCGGTGACCGATGAGACTGGATCGGGGGCTTTGGTCTTTGCGACTTCCCCGACTTTGGTGACCCCGCTACTTGGCACCCCGACCTCTGGCACTTTGACCAACTGCACTGGCCTTCCTGTGTCCACCGGCATCAGCGGTTTTGGAACTGGGGTTGCCACCTTCCTTACGACGCCATCGAGCGCGAACCTGCTGGCGGCCGTCACCGATGAAACGGGGTCGGGTGCGCTTGTGTTCGGTACGGCTCCTACTATTACCGGCGGTACACATACTGCTATTACCTCGTTCGGAGTACGCTCTACAGGAACGGGAGCCTTTGACCTAAAGCTGGCGAATACCGAGAATCTGACGGTATCGGATAAAACTCTCACTGTTACGCTCAACAATGCCAACCGCATACTCACCATCTCTGGCGATGCAACTGTTAGTGGCACCAACACTGGAGACCAGACTATCACGTTGACTGGTGGGGTTACAGGCAGCGGTACAGGGAGTTTTGCAGCTACGGTTGTCACCAACGCCAATTTGACGGGACCGATAACGTCTATTGGGAATGCGACTTCAGTTGCAGCACAGACTGGGACTGGTAGCACGTTTGTCATGCAGGCGTCTCCGACGTTGACTACTCCGGTGCTCGGAGTAGCAACAGGGACGAGTCTGCAAGCGATCATAGGTAATGTGACGCCCGCTGCTGGCGCGTTTACGACACTTGACTCGAGTGGTCTGACGACCGCCCACACCCTCACCGTCTCCACCGGGGCGCTGACGGTCACGGGCGGAACGGTAACAACCGGAGCGGCTACCACTCTGTCGCTGGCCACCACGGGCGGCACCCAATTACAGATCGTTAACACGGCAAGCGCAGCGAGAAATATTACGATTACTGGTTCTGCCGCAGGCAATCCAACGATTAACGTAACTGCTGGCTCCCTCGCCATTACGCCTGCGGTGGTTGGAGCATCTAATATTAGCGCGACCAGCTTTATTGGAACTACCGATAGCACAAATCAATTTTCAAGTGGGACAACAGGACTTGGAATTTTGACCGTTGGCCCGGCAGTGCCATCCGCAGATGGGGCCGGCTACGTCAATTTCATCAACAGCAATGCGGTAAAGAACTGGAGAGTGGGACACAATATCACTATTGGCGCGTCCACGTTTGAGTTCATCCCATCGTCTGCCGCCGGTGGCTCGACCTTTACGATGCCAGCTTTAACGATTGTCGAAAATGGTGCTCGTTATATCCGCTTGCTCAGCGATGCAACCAATCCCACGATTAACGTGAGCGCAGGCAGCTTAGCCATCACGCC
>ERZ1292629.671-Hain-H43-01um-R1-671-length-37907-cov-15_pt2 | contig 19171 bp, 27 predicted proteins | sample MGYA00564399_ERZ1292629 | MGnify/ENA primary metagenome ERZ1292629 (study PRJEB36523, sample SAMEA6512636) | groundwater metagenome | collected 2019-01-08 | study: AquaDiva: Metagenomics assemblies of 32 groundwater samples | reverse complement strand
GGCGTACTCGGCGGCGCGCTCGGCGTACTCGGCGGCGCGCTCGGCGTACTCGGCGGCGCGCTCGGCGTACTCGGCGTACTCGGCGTACTCGGCGTCGGACTCGGCGGCGCGCTCGGCGTCGGACTCGGCGTACTCGGCGGCGTTTAAAAAGATAGTAGAAAAAGTAGACAAATGGTTTAAAGACCGTCTTGCAAATTTAAAAAAATATGAATAATACTCCTGACAACATTACGGAATTAGAACCCAATCAGATTTTTGTTTTTGGGAGCAATCTATCGGGGCATCATGCCGGAGGGGCGGCCCGACTCGCACACGACAAATTCGGCGCAGAAATGAACGTGGGAGAAGGACTTACAGGTAGATGTTGTTATGCATTCCCAACATTAGGATACGACATGCAAAAGCGGGGTGGATTAAATCTAAACATTAGTAAAAACCGCCTTTTCTCTACAGCACGTGCACTACCAGAAAAGACATTTCTACTCACCAAAGTCGGCTGCGGCATTGCTAACTATTCAGAAGAAGAAATGGCCAAACTCTTTGAGAATTCTCCATCCAACATCGTTAAACCTAAAAATTGGTAATATGACCATAGACCCCAACAAAACCTACAACGTCGCCCAAATCCACAAACTAGGTATATTCGGCAAAACCCCCTCCACAGTAAAAAACACCATCCTCATGGACAAACTCGGCGCAAACATCCTCAAAGCAAAAATGGAAGGAGAAGGGAACGCACTACGTTACGCAATCTTAGGAAAGAATATTAGTAAGTATTTAGAGACAAAATGAAACAACACAACTGCAATCGCTGCCAACAGTCCAAAGACTCCCTCACTCGCATTATGAGTGGCGGCAGGTTCCTTGACGTCTGCGAAGATTGCCAAATTAAACAGATTGCCACCCGCAACGATACTAAATACTTGTTTAAAGAATTTCGGCCCAAATTCATACAAACCAAATAATGACTGCTTGTAAAAAGAAACTCTTTACGCACGAAGAACGCTGGAAGGGGAACTGTAAGGGGTGTAAAATAGAGTTATGAGCGATGCACACAAAAACAATAAACCTAAATACCGTGTGGGGAAGAAACCATCGTGCCCCCTCAAAGACTGGAGCTTGAATAAAAAAACACAATGACTAGATTATCTACTCCGCATACTAGTAAACCGTTTTGGCGCAACTTACATCAATACTACATTTTCAATGTCACAGAAGATACAAATAATAGAAGACGAGATATGCCCCCCATTTATGCGTTTGAAAAAAAGTTACGAGGCAGCTAAACTTGATACACGCCCTCCGTGGAAAAAATAATATGAGCGGCAAGAAAAACTGGGGTGACAACATGACAGACCGAAGGGATGGTAAAACACCGCCCCCTATAACCGACCCTATATACAAAACTCCCAGCAAGGTTTGGAAGAAAAAGTACAAATGTAAAAAGAATAAAGGTGACCACACACCTGTAATAGCATTGATAAAATACTGTGGGCGGGGTTGGACGCAACAAAAAGATGGTATATGGATACCGAATACAGACCAATATTTTTTTAGCAAACACACTCTTCCGTATTGTTGGGTTCAATGGGAGTGCACGGGTTGTAAAAAGCTTATGATTGAATGGGGCGTACCCGATAAAAAGTTTGATAAATATAGACCATAATCGAAATGGTGATACTTAAATTATTTGTGGATGGTGTAATGGCAGCACGTTTGCCTTTGGAGCAAAAGATTGAGGTTCGAGTCCTTATCCACAAGCAAAACAAATATACAACTTACATTGCATGATATTATATATATGTGAAAAATCGTAAGCCATATCTAAAACTTTTTAGTGACAAAGCAATGTTGGCTGAGATGATTTCTTTGTATAAGGATGGCTGGAGTTCTGTAATGCTTGGGCGTAAATATGGATGTGACCACACATCAATACTAGCCCAAGTAAAAAAGGCAGGTATATCAATATCAAGACATCGTAAAAGGATTTATATAAAAATACAGCCTATAATCACATACAAACCAGAAAAGTACGACCATCTGATAGACGAACCGTGCAATCCAGGCAAAACATACCGGGAATATCTGGAAGACGCACGTTTAAAAAAAGAAAAGTCTTCCCCAATTAGCCACTTGTTTACAACCAAGTGAATGTTATTTTATAAGAATATATGCAAGAAACAGATTATCTTGTGGCAATTTTATCTCCTCTGGTAAACAGACCAGAAGCATTAGTAGTTACGCGCACCCAAGATGAAAGGGGTGTGCTTTTGACTATTGAGGCAGATAGATTTGACTACGGCAAAATTATTGGTAAGCAGGGAGAAACTATTAAGTCGGTGCGTACTATAATCAACTGTTTTGGCATGACCATAAACTCAAAGTTGAGTGTTAAGGTGGCCGCCCCTTATAAAGCAAAAGAATTAGTATGAATGAAAACGAAGAAGTAAAGCAACGAGTAAATGCGTTTTTGTCCGAGTACGGACAGTTAGTAGAGAAGTATAAAATAGATTTTATAAACTATCCTCAGTGGGTGCCTGATGGTCAAGGTGGATGGAAAATGTTGGTACACACACAACCAACCGATACCACCAACCTACCTAAACCCTCCCCGTTTGTACAATGATGCTCCTCCAACGCTTAAAGAACTTGTGGTTTTTAAGTGGTACACATATCTATAGCAACACCTACAATGATGTGCAGCTTAAAATTCCCAAAGACATTAAACCAGCGCAAGTAAACGCCAATACGCGCAAACTAGCTACCATTATTGAGATGAATAAACCAGACCCATTCCATGTTGAAACCGATTAACGACCATTTACTCATTGAGCCACTAACCCACAAGAACTTTGTACAGTCACAAAATGATGTGTACGAGGAGATTGGTATTGTAATTGCTGTTGCTGATTCTGTGGTAATCCCCGTTGGTACAAAAGTGTACTTTGACGCTTGGCTGTGTGCCAAATACCCAAAGAATGACACAGAGTTTTACTGGCTTGTTAAATATGAGGATATCCGGGCTGTTGAATATGAGCACACGCTACCAGAACAGTAAATGTAGGGGGACATGGCTGCACAAGTTTTTACCTGTGCGCTACACCCATTATGGCGTAGTGGATAGGTGTGAGAGGTGTGGATTGCAAAAACACTTTCCCACAGCAAGAGGAGCAAATAATTTATACCTGAGCTATCACATACGCGACGTACTACGACCCACAGACCCGATGTTTTTTAGAGAGTTCCCTAACGTGAAAATATAATGATTAAAGACACACTATATACAAGCGAAGCGCGCGAACATCTAATAGCGGGTATTCGTAAATGCGCCGCTGCCGTGGGAGGAACTATGGGCACAGGTGGTGCTAACAGCCTCATTCAAGCCAACGCAACTCCAGGCCACCTTTCAACTAACGACGGTGTGACTATTTTGGACGCTATACGTCTCGCACACCCTATTGAAGAAATGGGACGCAAGATTTTGTTGGAGGCTGTATCACGCGCAAACAAAGCAAGTGGTGACGGCTCCTCAACAACGTGTGTGCTTACTGCTGCACTTCTTGAAGAAGGGCTAAAACACATAGGAACCGCCAGCCCTATGACGATTAAACGCTCCTTGGAGGAGTGTATGACTTTTATAGATACAAAACTCACAGAACAGAGCCGTGAGATAACAGAGAACGACGTAGCAAGTGTGGCCGCTATAAGTGCGGAGGACGCTGAGATTGGCGCAATGATACAAGATATATACCAACAAATAAGCAAAAATGGTATTATATATTGGGATATTTCAAAGACTGACAAGGACTCCTACACAATAGGAAAGGGTATTAGTGTTGAGGGCGCGGGTATAGCAAGCCCATATATGTGTGACCGCGAACAAACAAGCGGAAACTTTATGACTGCTGCACGCCTCACTAACCCACAAGTTCTTATCACAAAAGAAAAATTAACCAGTGCAGCAGTATTTGAATCATTATTTCTCACACTTCACAACCAGGGTAAAAAAGAAGTAGTGGTGTTTTGTGATGATTTCGAAGTACAGGTTATAGCGCAACTTGTTACCACACACCAAGTACAAGGGTTTAGAACAGTAGTTATAAAAATGCCTGTGTTGTGGAAGGATTTGTGGTACGAAGATTTAGCTATTGCAAGTGGCGCAACTATTATTGACCCAGCATTAGGTTTAAGCATTAAGGACGCAAAACCTGAGCACTTGGGAACCTTCACCCACATCACTGCTGACAAAGACACAACCTACATTGATGGAATACAGGATGTTAGTGCTCACGTTGAAGCTCTCTCACAAAACGACGATGAGCATAGTAAACTCCGCGTAGCACGCCTTAACATAAAAACCGCACGGTACTTTGTAGGTGCGTCTAGTGATAGCGCATTAAGTTACCGTAGGTTAAAGGTTGAGGACGCTATTGCCTCTGCATACCACGCACTAAATGGAGGTATTGTTGCGGGAGGTGGTGTTGCATTACTTTCAATAGCTTTATCAAGCGAGTTCCCAGCTACCATTGGTGGCATGATACTCCATGAGGCTCTTAAAGCTCCTATGAAGCAGATATTGACCAACATAGGTATGGACATGGAGAGCATTGTATATAAGTTGGAAGGCCCACATGACGGCTTTGACACCCGCACACGCGATGTGGTGGACATGTTTGAGGCACAAATAACAGACCCTACAGTAATTGTGCGTAACGCATGTAAAAATGCTATTAGCGTAGCGGCAAGCATACTAACGTGTACTACTGTGGTGGTGTTACCAGAGCAGGAGAGTTACCAACCTAACATACCTACACTGTAATGGACTTTAAACTATTTACACACTGTTCCAACTGCCACAAAAAGCGGTGGTACGTTGCAAAACGCTCAATATACGTTCCACAGTTAGGACTTACAGCCACTTCACAAGGATACTTTTGCTCAAAATGCTTCACCAAAAACATTAAAAAAGTGATAGAATCAACACATGAAGAATAAGATAATACACCGAGGTACACTCACTATAGACAAGTTAAAAGACTTGTGTTTTCAGTACCTAGAAATAAAGAGCGACTCTGATATATGGAACCCGCATATAAATGCTAACGTCATAACATTAGTACGCCAACCAGAAGGCCATTACAAAGGCTACATACAAAAGGGTGGGGTAGTAGTAGAAAGCCGCGAGTTGATACCTGAACACGCACTACAAGCGTTGCTAACACACAAATGAATATAGTCCCCTACCCAAAGAATGCCAAAAAACACCCTCGCACACAGATTAAAGCCCTGGGGCGGTCTATTGAGGCATTTGGCTTTTCACCTGCTATAGAGGTGGATACAGAGGGCATAATAGTCTCGGGGCACGAACGCTTCCAAGCGGCACAAGAGTTGGGGGTACGAGCAATAGGCAATAGTTCCAAAAGTGAAGACATTGTACTTGACCTCTTTCTAGGCTCTGGCTCTACCCTCATAGCAGCAGAGAAGACAGGGCGTGTGTGTTATGGTTGCGAGCTGGATGAAAAATACGTCGACGTAATAATTAAACGGTGGGAAGATTACACAGGGCAGAAGGCACTAAAGATATGAATAAAGGAAAACCGGGAAGGCCGAGCGTAGACACTCCAGAGGTTCGTAAGAAAATGGAGGAAGCAACAGCCCTTGACGCAACCATCGAAGAGATTTGTTATTATGCGGATATATCTAAACCTGCGTACTATGCAATATTGGGACGCGACCCAGAGTTTTCTGCCCGTCTTGACAGTCTGCGTAATCGACCTGTACTAGCAGCACGACAGACTGTAATAAAGTCACTCACCACTCCAAGCGGTGCCCAATGGTACTTACAGCGTAAACGTAAAGTAGAGTTTAGTGAGCGACAAGAGGTAACGGGGGCAGATGGTGAGCGACTGGTTGGCATAACAGACCCTATAGTGGACGACATCACAAAGCAACTTAATGAGCTATACAAGAGAACAGGTGGCAGAGGCGATGGAACGCCTACCAGCACTTTGGGTTCTTAAACACAACATCAGGAATGAGACAGGACTGCCAATAGACTTTACTAAACGCAAATACCTGTGGGACATATACAACGACCTGTCATCCAAACAGGTGTTATTGAAGCCACCACAAATAGGTGCAACGGTGATGAATACCCTAAAGAGTATGTGGGTAGCAAAGAAGCTCCGCCGCCAAATCATTTACACACTCCCCACACAAGGTGACGTACACGACATGGTGGGGGGCTCAATCAATCGCATTATTGCTCAAAACCCCATACTACTAGACTGGGTTAAAGACCACGACACTGTAGAGCAAAAAAGCATAGGGGACAGTATCATATTTTATCGCGGCACATTTACACAAAAACAGGCCATGATGATTCCATCAGGCCTCAACATCCATGACGAAGTAGACGCGTCAGACCCAGGGGTAATAACACAATACGAGACACGCTTGCAAGCACAGGAAGATGGTGGATGGCGTTGGTATTTTTCTCATCCCTCACTATCCAGCCACGGTGTAGATATTTATTGGCAACAAAGTGACCAGAAAGAATGGTACATTACGTGTAATGAATGCAAAGAAGAACAAACCCTCACTTGGCCAGATAACATTGAAACAGATGTCCAAGGTATATCGAGATATGTGTGCAAATCCTGCAAACATAGTATTGCCGACGAAGGACGTATAAATGGCTGCTGGCTCAACAGAGACGGAATCCCATGGAACGGCAAAGTGGAGGGAGATTATGCTTTCAGTGGTTGGCACGTAAGTCAACTAATGCTCTACAACAAGAGCGCACAGGACATAATAAATGCCCATAACGACCCACAAAAGGACAAACAGTATTTCTATAACTACGTCCTTGGTCTACCATACATAGGGTCAGAAGACCGTATAGAACCAAATACCGTACTCTTAAACTGTGTTGACCAAGTGAACGAGCAGGAGGGCCGCACCATAATAGGTATGGACACAGGCCATGGCATACACTACACTCTGATAAATAAACAGGGAGTATTTTATTACGGCTACGATGGAGAGATAACAGCCACCAAAACACCCTACGACACCATAGAGCGTTTGCTCACTAGATTCCCCCGTAGTGTGGTAGTAAGTGACCAAGGAGGGGATTTGATTGGTATACGCCAACTCCAAGCTAAATACCCTGGGCGTGTATTCTTGTGCTTCTACAACAAAGACCGCAAGACCGTTGACCTTGTGGACTGGGGGAAGGGAGATGAGTATGGCAAAGTGCGCGTTGACCGCAACCGCATGATGACATTACTTGTGGAACAGATACGTGACATAGGACGTATACGCTTAAACGGTGCACGGGAGGAGTGGGAAGACTTTGCCTCACACTTTGGCAATCTATACCGTGAGCGTTTGGAAGTGAAAGACACACGCGGCAAAGACAACAAAGAACTATACGGTGCAGAATATGTGTGGAAGCGTAATGGCCCCGACCACTACTGTTTTGTCGCTGGTACAGAAATAACTACTAACGGTGGCTCAAAAGCTATTGAAAATATCCAAGTAGGAGATATGGTGTTGACACGTAAAGGCTATAAACGTGTGTATCATACTGGCTTTACTAAACGTAGTAAGGTGCTTACAGCATATTTTTCAAACGGTAGTAGTTTTACCGCTACGCCCGACCACCCAGTAATTACTATAAAGGGTAAGTTTAGACTTGATGAATTACCTGTGGACGCTATACTATACGAATGTACGAAGACATTACCTACAACGGACGCATTTACAGACGATATCCAAACTCAACAAAAAGAGAGTTACGAGTCTATTACGGACGAGTTAAAGCTTCACAGGGAGGTGAGAAGCGGTTACATAGGCAAATATGGGTTGATATCTTTGGAGAAATTCCTAAAGGGTTTGTCATACATCACAAAGACGGAAATCCACTTAATAACGACGTTACAAACTTGGTGTGTGAGACAAGAGCAGACCATCAAAGCCATCATGCAAGCGATAGTCTACAAGACCCACGACATAGAGAAAATAACAAAAGACATCTCCAAGCAATACAAAAACTCTCCCATGAATGGAGAAAGACTGACGAGGGTAAAAAATGGCATAGTGACCACGCTAAAAGGACTCTCGTACTTAAACCACGCGAGTTTACGTGTGTTGAGTGTGCTTCTACAGGAGTTACACGCAGCATTAAAGGCGGTAAGTTCTGTACCCCAAAATGTTGTAATCGTTGGTTTGCACGAAAATATAGACGAGAAGGACGTTATAAATCTTAGCGTTGAGGATGAAGCAGAATACTTTGCAAATGGCATATTAGTGTCTAACTGTCATGCCCTGTTATATGCCGTTGTTGGGCTACAACGCTACGGTGGTGAGATGGCAAAGATTATTGGCGACGATATTATGGGTGTACAAAAAGCACCATTCCAAAATGAGGGAGCACTACCAGACGTTGCTGCAATATACTCTGCCGCTGCATTTGACAACCTAAGCGATGTGTAACCCACATATATATTTGCGTGGGTATTGCATACTATGCTAAATGGCTGACCCCCTTGACCCTTTTGCGTTAAACATTTCAGGAGTACAGGAGTTGGTAGAGAGCAAGAAAAACAAATCACCAGGAGGTGAGGGTATTAACGATTTTGAGGGGGCAGAGAGTGAGAAGTTTGATGCCCTAAAACTAAATATGAGTGACGAGAAGCTGCTCAAACTCCGCGATGAGTGGATTGCACGCTACGCACCATACGAGAAAAAGATAAATCCTATATTCAAGCGCAACCTTAACAGTTACTTAGGTAAGAACGAGGCACAGTGGCTTGCAGGGGAGTTACCCCTTGCCGCCAACCTACAATTTGAGGCAGAGGAGACATTCCTTGCTGCAGCACTAGCTAAGAACCCTGCACCTGTAGTGTGGGCAGACAACACAGAGGAGGGGAATATTATAGCAACCGCAGTAAAAACAATGCTGCAATTCCATGCAGACCAGTTGGTATTGCGACGTAAAATGTCCGTCATGGTACGCCAGTGGAGTATCTATCACTTGGGTGTATTAAAGTTTGGATGGAAGTCTGTTACCAACCAAAGTGGTGATGAAATAGGGGACGTGACGGTTGAGAACCGCAAGATACAAGATTTTATATTTGACCCAAACGGATATGTTGATGCGTATGGAGATTTTACTTCCTACGTAGGGGAGCGTATTACAGTAACGGCCCAACAACTTATAGAGCTTGCCCCTGAGCACAGTGCGTACATAAACCTAGTGACGGACGGTAAACTCGGCACTGAGGTTACATACACTGAGTGGTGGACTGATGAATACTGCTTCGCTTCATTCAAAGAGAAAATACTATGGAAACACCTCAATGAGTATTTTAAATACCCTGAACCTCTTGCTGACCCACTAACAGATGAACCTACATTAGACGAAGTTGGTGCGCCTATGATGACGCGGCCTCGTAACCACTTTTCTACTCCTAAGAAACCATTTGTATTCTTGTCTGTATTCTCTCTACAAGAACAACCCCATGACCTTACGGGGCTAGTGGAGCAAAATATAGCCAACCAAAACCGTATTACGCGCCAAACAGTACAAATTGACGCAAACATAAGCGCATCCAACAACGGCTACGCTTTATCGGAGGACAACTTTAACCAGGAGACAGGCAAACAAGCCGCTACTGCACGTCAGAAAGGCAATCCAATACTCATACCATCAGGTGGGCCTATTGACCGCGCTATATTGCCACTTCCAGCACAAGACCTACCCGCTGCTTTCTTTAATCAACTTGAGACACATAAAAACGACCTACGTTCATCGTGGGGCATACAAGGTATAGCCGCACAGGAACCTGATGAAGACCAAACCGCACGAGGCATGATACTAAATCAAGCACAAGATACTTCTCGTATTGGAGGTGGTATTGGTCAGTGTATAGAACAGGTAGCAGACGCAACATTTAACTGGCTCACACAGCTCTATTATGTCTTTTACGACGAGCAACACTTTGCTGCCATTATGGGTGGCTCAAAAGCTGTTGAGTATGTGACATTGTCGAACATTGACCTCACCCGTCAACTCATTGTGTCGGTATCTCCTGATTCAATGAAGCCAAAGGATGACATAACCAATATCAACCTTGCACAAGCGTTGTACGACAAAGGAGCTATTGGCCCTAAAACACTTCTAAAAATGGTTGACTTCCCTGACCCTGACGAGGCCGCCGCTGACGGTGTGATGTTTAGACTAGACCCTATGGGGTACTTCCAACTCAACTTCCCTGAGTACGCAGCTAAATTGCAACAACAGCAACAACAGAACGCGATGATGGAGATGCAAAACCAAGCGCAGCAAACAGGTATGAATACTGCGGCAGAAGCAGCTAATACCCCACCAGAAGCAACTACTGAACCACAAAAAGATATTACTACCGAACCAGCGTCAGCAGCTCTGTCACAAGTACCGCTTCCCCAATAGTTGTACACATATAAACTATGTACAAAAATAAAACTACACTATACTAATGGTATGAACTTTTTAACTAAAGCACTACAAACAAAGATTGGTGGCCAATCAACTCCTATGGTTGGACGCTCACGTTTAGTTAAAGCTGGTACTAAAGCAGCACGTATGGCACGTCCTGCTGGGTCAGTATCAAGTGGTAGTAATGCACAGCGCGAATCGTACGGTAAATCAATGAACTCAGCTTATAAAGCAACTAAAGTATTTAAATAACATGGCATTATTTAAAAAGACAAAAGAAGTTGTATGTATCCCATGTAAAGGTACCGGTCTATCTTCCCCATTTACCCTGTGTGCTGAATGTTCTGGTCACGGTCGCGTATAGTACATTTACAACATACCCACTACAACCTCGGAGCTTACAACGGCTCTGCTATTGGGAGTAGTGGCCTTATAGCAGAACCATTGTAGGCCCTGAGAAGGGTCTTTGTTTGTTTAATAAAGTCGCTGTAAAGCGCGTAATTGCTTGCAAAAGCTAACATCACATGCCCAATGAAACAGAGCAGTTCCTTAAAGACGCAGAAGTAAGTATCGTTGACCAACCTATAAACCCAGAGACAACACCTGTTCTTGAACCTAAGAAACCGTTGGTGGAAGAAGATTCAAACCTTAGCAATCGTCGTGAACGCCGCATGGCTGAGAAGCTACAGGCAGAGCGTGAGAACAACATTGCTCTAAATGCCCGCCTACAAGCATTGGCAGATGCTCGTCAATCACGCGACGAAGATGGTGCGCGAGATTACTTAAAGTCAGTGGAGCGTATTTATGGCACTGCATCTCCCGAAGCACAAGAGGCAACCTCTCTACTAAAAGACGCACTAAAGGGTTTAGAAGAACAAGCCACCACTCGCGCGTTGGAAAAGTTTAGGGAGGAACAACAACAATCGCGAGACTTAGCCCGCAAAGAGGAACAACGCCTTGACTCTTTCATAGAAGATATAGAGGACGAGTTTAACGTATCTCTTACAGAAGAACAGCAAAAAGGCTTCTTTAAAATGATGGAGCGTGCGTCCCCAAAGGATGTAGACGGTAACATTATAGAGTACGCCGACCCTGTATTTGTGTGGGAACGCTACCAAGAGAAACTACAGAAAAATACAGATACTCGTGCAAAAGACCTCTCTGCACGGTCTATGACCCCAGGAGGGACAACTGACACAACGCAAACAACAACCGACGCAGAGTTTAAATTCCTGCGTGACAACGGAATTATTTAACAACTAAAATTATTATAAATGTCTCCAAATGTAACAGTACAGACAACTACTAACCAATATCTCGCCCCATTTTGGGTAGACTTGGTTTTGCGTGACAACTACTTATTCGGCAAGATAATGCAGAATACGAAGCGGTGGAATGGGTCACAAATGCTGTTCCCTAAACTATTGGCTTTGGTAGCCTAATGGGGAAATAAAATCAGTTCTAATATACGGCGAAAATCCCAACTGAAATAAGTGGACAACGCCTACCAAGCACATTGACAGATATAATAGGGATAACATATAGTGTAGTAATGAAAAACTACATATATATGGCAGGTTTCTTTGATGGAGAAGGTTGTATAAGGATTAACAAACGGGTACGCCCAGTTAGCCCAGAATACACTCTTTTCATAACAGTGGGTCAAAAAGACGGAGCAATGATTGATTGGATTGTTCAGGAGTTTGGAGGTCACGCACACAAAGTTAAACGTGACGGCTCGTACACATGGACAGTCAGTAACAAAAAAGCTCACGAAGTCTTAGAGAAGATAACTCCATACTTAAAGTACAAGAAACCGCAAGCCCTAGTTGCTCTAAATCTTGCAGGTAACTATCGAAAAACACGAATAGTAACTTCAAAAGAAATAGCAAGGAGAGAGAGCATATATCTTGAGGTAAAGAGACTTAAAACAGTCTTTGAGCCATCAGTGTTCGCAGGTACAACGACTAAACGAACTGACCCGAAAGGGATGTAATAGTCTGAACATTACAGGAATGTAGTGAGGGTAGGTCGGATAACATAAGCAATTATCCCTCGGAAGAATTTACCCCTAGTAACATGCTTGATTAAATACCAAAAAGGCGTATCGTCTGTGGCATTCAACGGTTTCGACCTGTTGCCTGTCACCTTTCAGCCTTCGTCTGTAAACATGACCTTCTACCCTACTTTCGTTGCTACTAACGTGGCACTTGCAGGGTCAGACCTCTCAGTAAACGCAACCCCTATGGGTACGCTTAACCTCGCACGCACTATCATGGAGTCTCGCTCACAAGATGCAGCAGATGACATTGGTAACTTCTTGCAGGGTGACGGTCAATCCTTCGGAGGTAAAGCACCTATGGGTCTTACGGGTGCAGTTGACAATGGTACAGTACTTTCGACTTACGGTGGTTTGTCCCGTGCTTCGTACACCGGCCTTAACTCAACTGTTACAGCGTCAGGTGGTACTATTTCGCTCGTTAAGGTTCGTACCTTATGGAACAATATCTCTGACGGCCCTGTACTCCCTAACTTTATTGTTACGGACTACACCACTTGGGGTTACTTCGAGCAGTTGCAGACTCCGTTCCAACGCAACAATATGGACTTCTCAACACAGCAACGCACCGTTGCATCTACTTCTGGTTATTCAGAGCAGCGTTGGGACGGCATGATAATCAGCCGTGATAAGAAAATCACTACCGGTTATTTCTACATGCTCAACCTCGAAATGCTTAAATGGTACGCACTCAAATGGCACAAGGGCCAAGCGGTATCGCCTAAAGAAAAAGACATTGACGGAAACGTATATGAGGACAAAATCTACGCCCCGGGCGATGCGTTCACATGGACTGGTTTCATTGATGCTTATAACCAAGGTACTCAAAACGGATTTATGATTTTGGGTGGGCAGTTGATTAACCTTGCTCCATTACGCAATGGTGTTCTTACGGGTGTGACTGGGGTCTGATTAGACTTGTGATTACACCGTTCCTACTGTAAAATGTGGGGATGATAATTACAAAAGAAAAACTTAATGAAGCTCTCAAAAAACAATTATTAGCCTAAGTTGACCGTAAAAGCGTAACCCATAAGGGGAAAAGTAACGGCACCTAAACAACAATGGCATTTAGCGCAACATCAGCAGGGCATCAAAGCCCACAATCTTCTCTACCGCCTTTTGCGGTTAAGGAAGTAAATACAGGAACTTGGGGTGCAAACTCCAACACCTGTCTCATAACTGACGCGTACATCCATCCAAATTCTGTGGTCATAGCGTATGTAACAGGCACATCCGCACAAGCGGCTGGCCGTTGGTCATACACTGTGGCACAGGGGACTTGTACTATTACCTCGTCAGACGCAGAAAGTTCAACTTTACCAATAACGTATATCGTCATCTAATATGGACTACTTCAAACATGCAGTTGCAGTTGTCGCTCTAGTTCTGGTTGGCTTGACGACATACGCAATCTTCGCAATAACACACAGACAGACAGTTACAGAACAAATTGGTTCACCAGGCGGCTCAACATACAATAGTGCAAAAGTTGCAGAGCAAGTTGTTATAACCACTTCATCAACAACACTCTCTATATACAACTCTGATACTAGCGACAGAATTATTACAGGCTCAGAGATTGCTCTTCGTGGTGCTGAATCAACTACTACTACTACCGTTATAGGGTGTGCCACTTCTTCGAGTGCAACGAATGGTCTCGGTGGAAACACTAATTATATACTGGAGTTTATTCTTGCAGCCTCTACTGCCAATCAATTTGGTACTACTACAGGTGCGGGTATGTATATAGCATCATCGAGTCCAGGTATAACGGGAACAAGCACTGTTGCCGCAAATCCTACACAAAACCTAGTTAATCCATTCGCTCGCAGATGGGCGTCAGGTTCTTACTTAAATTGTGTAGTCACAACCACTACGGGAAGTAACACAAATCTTCTTGACACAAACATGGCTGGATATATCGCCTTCCCATACAGAAGTCAATAATTATAAAATAACACTAATCATAATGCCTTCAACAATTACACAACGTGGCGCAACTGGCCCACTGTCCGTACAAGCAAACGGTATCTATCAAACTTCTACTGATGCTTCATTAGAGAGCTTGCTTGGCTCCCGCTGGGATTTATCTGATGGACGGGTGGTATCACTCGGACAGCCAGCTACAGGTACTACCGTCGCAGAGGGTAAGCTCTACCAAAATGCTGCCCTTGTTGCAGACCACCAAAATCGTGCTGTTACCGCTGTACAAGCGTATTCAGCAAACGGTAACGTACCCGCAAAAGTTACGGTCACTCTTGGTGCCACCGCAGCAACCGCAAATCAGTACGCAAATGGATACTTGGCAGTGGTGGACGGTGCAGGTGAGGGACAACTTCTAAAAATTGCTTCTAACCCCGCTGCTGACGCTTCTGCTTCATTGGTAGTTACTTTGGCCGATGGCCCAAGCACTGCACTCACAACTGCATCAGAAGTATCCTTACTTCCCGCTACGGGTAACGGCCTTGTCATAATGCCAACTACTGTAACGAATACAGTTTTTGGTTTGGCAATGTACCCTATTGCAGCAGGTTCATACGGTTTCTTCCTAGTACAAGGTATTGGTAACGCCTTGGGTGATTCAACCGCGCCCGCAGTTGGTTGTGCCATCTCATGGTCTGCCGCTACAGCAGGTGCTATTGGTGCAACTCCATACGCAACAAACGTACTTTCAGGTAACGTCATTGGGTATACTGCGATACTTGCAGTGTCCACTGAATACCGTCCAGTTTTTATCAACATATAGTGTTCTCACTCCCCTCTGTAGTTCGACCCTAGAGAGGGGGGACGAGTACATTATGCTCGGCGCTGAGTAAGCGTTAATTTCCTAGAAATAGGACAAAATATATGTTCAACGAAAACAATATAATGCGAGTTGAGACAACACTTCCTGATGGGTTTGATGGTAATTTTTACTTTACAAACTCTTGGGATAGTGAGGACTTTGTAGGTAAGTGGGGGGGCAGGGAATATGTATATCCCGCACACACAACGTCAAAGATGGTTATGCCTGAATTTACACCTTTAGAGGTACAGCAGATTCGTAAAAAATTTGCTAAAGATTGGGCAGAACAAACCTTCTTTAAAGGTAAGGGGTATGAACACCTGCGTTTACGTGAGGGTATAAAAGATGAAATGGGTATGATAACACCACGCGGATATGGTATGTCCCATGCCGGTACATATTCCATAGACGACCTGACGCCATACATACAAATGTGTTTGGTTCCTCTACAAATGTCACAAACCATTGTACGTCAACCCTTAACGGTTCGTTTAGAGGAGAAACTTACTAAAAACGAAGATGGAGAAATAAACACAGGAGCGGTGCGTGGCGATAAGGATTTAGAAGCCTTGTCTAAAGGAAAATTGTCTCTTGACAAACGAATAATGGAGTAATATGCGCCTTCTATCAAAATCAGATATTGTAAAACACAAGTCCTTGGAGCAAAAGAGGGCTATTGACCAGGGTAGAAAACTTGCAGAAAGTGTTGACCGTCTGCGGGAGATTAAATCTGAGGAGGAACGCTCACTGGAAAAATATCGTTCCCGTATGATAGAAAATATAAGCAAGGAAACCATTGCAGCTACCACAGAACGTGATGGTCTTTTAGAGAAAATCTCTACTCTAAAAGCAGAACACATCAGTTTGCAAAAAGTTTTAGAAGAAGAAGTACAACAAAAAAAGTTCACATTGACTTTGCTTGAAAATCTTGTAATTAAAGTAAAAAAACTAGAGAGAGGAGCATTAGAGAATGAGGCCATAACTAACACTGAACGCAAGCTAGCAGTTCTTGAAAAGAAAAAGTCTGCTCAAATACATTCTGATGCGGAAGCTTTATTTTTGGATGCAGCCAATGAAAAAAATAATGCACAACTACTTCTCGAACAAGCTAGTAAAATAAAACGTGAGGTTCTTAAAGAAAAGGAAGATGGTAATGCTGACCTCTTTAAACAAAGCGTAGCTCTCTCAATAAGAGAAAAAAACGCCGCTCTAAAGGAAAAATCAGTAAATGACCGTGAAAACGAACTAATGGTTTCTTGGAAATTACTCAATGACCGTAAAACTATGTTTGAGCGGACTATGAATCGTATTAAAAAATAATTATGTCAATATCTGCTACATTTCTTAGGGATGAAAATTATGTACCTATACAAGGTATTGGTTTTACAGCTTCCAAAGCAATAACATTTGTAGGAGCCACTACAGGTGCAACAGGAGCAACTACACTTTTTACTGTTACTGGAATAGTTGCTATAAGACTATTTGGAGTTGTATCAGGTACAGATGTAACGGGAGCAGGAACTATTGAAGCTGGTATATCAGGTAATACAGCATCACTTATAGCACAAACTATAGGTACAACACTCGATGTTGGTGAAATTTGGATTGATAACGCTCCCGCAACGGTTGAATTATTACCATCGCTATCTATTCTCGCAGCGGGAACAGATGTTATACAAACGATAGGGACAGACACGCTTACGGCGGGTACAGTAACATATTATTGCCTGTGGTTTCCTATTAGTAGTGATGGTAGCTTAATCGCTGCATAATTATGAGCATTGGTATAGCCCCCCGCGATGGTAATTACATAACCGCAAAACTAGGCTGTTTAAACACCGATACTATGCAGGGTACGAACTTAGTATCTATAGCAATAAACTCATCTAATGGTGCTATAAAAACAAATACAACCGCAACTATGTCATTTACGATGGTTCCCATAGACCCACGTGATGATAACTACATTACTTGTTGGTTATTCAAAGGCACAGACGGGCTAACATATCCAGCAGTCGTAACGATAGACGGAGAATTATTAGTTGAAACATAATAAAAATGGCCGAAGCACCCAGGGATGACAACTTTATACCAGCTGCATTATTTGAGATTGACGGCTCTCCTGGAGAGGTTATGCCTGGTCAAATTGACCAAGTAACAGGCCGTATTTTAGTTGACAATGCCTCTGGATTTTTAACTCAAGAAACCCCAACAGGTACAGTAGATGGTTCTAATAATGTTTTTACAGTATTAAACACACCAGTTTTTATTGTTGCAGATGGAATGACACGACCCTTAGTAAGCAATATAAATGATATAAATGGTAACGGTTTTACATACTCGGCGGGCACTATAACGGTAAATTCGTTAGTACCTCCTTCTTCGTTCATACGCAGCTACTACAACGCATAATATGAGAAATCAACGGGGTTATAAAGCTATAAAATATTCAAAACAAATATGAGAACAATACTCTACAGTTTTTTTGCAGCAATAGCCACATTACTTTTAATATCTTTTGCATCCGCCGCAACTGTTCCCTGGGATAGAATACAAGTAGGTACACAAGTGCCATTGTATGGTGATGGTATACGAGTTACAGCCTCCTCCACCATCGGCAACGGTACACAGACAGGCGGTCTAACGGTATCAGGGGGTGCTACGACGACGGGGAATGCGTATTTTGGTGGAAACACCATAACACTCGCCTCACCAACTGATACAACAATAAATTACACAGGTGCCGCATCTCTCTTTATACAAGTTCCAAACACAGTCTTATCTCTAAGCCCATTAAATGGACTTGTAATAAGTGGCCCAAGTGGTGGGGATGCTAATTTAAGCACAACAAACATCGTCGGAAGTCAAAACTTTGCATTTCCTAACGAGTCAGGTGACTTGATAGTTGGTAGTGGTTCTGCTGGTAATTGCGCCCAATGGGACACTACACACACGTTGATTGCAACGACATCTCCTTGTGGAGTGGGTATTATAAAAACAGGTATTACTGGTCAAATACCTTATTACGCAGCTAATGGTTCTGCTTTAACAGCCACATCTTCATTATTCATTGCTTCTTCAAAAAATATAGGCATTGGCACCACCACTCCTGCTTTTAAGCTTACTAACTCAAATCAGACAAATGTTACCGATGGGAATGTCGGTCTTGGAGGGTCTAACTCATTCGTCTGGGAACATCTTTCTTCCGACGCCAACACAGGATATGCTGCAGCGATTCTCAGTAGTGTATCGGGCACTAATTACAACGGTCTTCTAGTAAAAACAACTGATACAAGTGCAAACTCAAAAATATTCGAGGCTAATAGTAATGGAACTGGCCGACTTACCGTACTTGGTTCCGGCAACGTCGGCATCGGCACCACCTCACCCATGAGTGCACTCGCTGTACAAGGTACTGCTGCAACTCTTTTCAACATTTCAAACGGCACAGTGTTAGGACACATGGGTTTGCACGCAGCCGGTGCGACAACCTTCGACATCGGCACACGCTCCGCGCACGATGTCTCCATCGAGACAAGTGACCTGACGCGTATGACCATCACCTCCGCAGGCCTCGTCGGCATCGGCACCACCACTCCAGAAGTCGGTCTCTCCATCAATGGCGCTGACGCATTTGGCCTCCTACACCTCACCAACACCTCAGTCAACGGCACAGCCTCTGTCTCATTCCGTTCAGCCGACGATGCAAACGGTGGTGCAGGAAATTGGCTCATTGGTAAAAACCTAGGTGGCCTCACAGGTGACGAGTTCTCCATCTGGCAGGGTACTGCAGGTAACCGCATGACCATCGATAGCTCTGGTGATGTTGGCATCGGCACCA
>ERZ1292629.1882-Hain-H43-01um-R1-1882-length-19173-cov-4_pt1 | contig 19173 bp, 21 predicted proteins | sample MGYA00564399_ERZ1292629 | MGnify/ENA primary metagenome ERZ1292629 (study PRJEB36523, sample SAMEA6512636) | groundwater metagenome | collected 2019-01-08 | study: AquaDiva: Metagenomics assemblies of 32 groundwater samples | reverse complement strand
CTGGTGGCGTCCCATCCGGACAGGTAGACCAGATCGCCCGCGGCCACAGTCACGTTGGCATAGACGCTCAGGGTCAAGTCGGGCGACACGCTCACGTTGGCAGCACTGGTCACTTGACCCTGGGCATTGACCGTGATCTGCGATGACTGCGTGGCGCTGCCGTAGGTGCCAGCGGTGACGCCGGTGACCAAAATGTCGGCGGCTACGATTTTGCCAGGAATGGGCATGGTGTCCTCTTGCTGTGCTTGCGGCGGGCTTTGCTAGACCGCGTGGATCGAAGCTGAAATGGTGGCAGTGCTGCCGCTGGCGTTGGTCACGACAAGCTCGCACTCAGTCAAAATGGCGCCAGTGTAGGCGATCGCCTGATGCGTGCCGGCGACAATGGCGGTAGCTGTGTTGTCGACCACGATCCGTCGCCCGGCGCCGGTGTGACGCAGCGTAACAGTGATCGCCTGGTCGCTGGCCACCCCAAAGTAGATGGCGCGGGCGTGCCCGGTCGCGATCCGCAGCGGGATCGTGAACGACGCGAGCGTGCTGGCCGTGACAATGGTGCCGGCGACGACCTCAATGTTGGTCGACAGGTTCATTGTTGTTGCGACTGGCGTGTTGGCAGGCATTACGCAAACACCTCGCAGCGCAAGTGGATCAGCCGGGTTGCGGTGTCGCCGTTGAGCAGCGCGAGTCCCACTTGGCCGATCTGACAGGCATCGAGGTCAAAACTGACGACGCCGCCGTTGGCCAGGAACTCGGGCGTGATGTAGCGCGAGCCGGCCGGCAGACCCTTGGCGTCACGCTGGCCAGCGTTGAGCCAGTACAGCCGCGCAATCCAGTAGCCCAGATTGGCGGGCACGTTGGCGGCGGTGTCGGCGTTGTCGACGGCGTAAAACTGCACGCGAGCTGGGCCGGGGACGGCAATCGAGTCGAACGCTTTGCCGACTTGGCTGTTGACCCGGCCGACTGCCGATTGACGCAGCCATGGCGACAGGATCGCGATCTCGGTGGCGGCTGCGGCCGACTGCAAGAGCGACGACGACGACACTAGCCGTGGCGTGTGAGCGACGACGTTTGCCGCCGGCTGCCGTCCGAGTTGTAGGTTGTCGTCTTGATTGTCGCGGGTGGGCATCGCGCACCTTCCCCGCTGTTAGGCGCCGGTGTCGAGGACGTAACAGCCCCAAACCAGAGTCAAAATCACCGCCGAACCGATCTGGTTGACGACCGTGATGTTGCGCTTGTTGGTGCCTTCCCAGGTCAACGGCGTGGTGAAGCGCCGCGGCCAAGCGGCCGTGCCGAACTCAAGCCCGACCGTGCTTTGGTAGTCGTTGCTGATCGTGCTGTCCGTAGTCGACAACCGACCGACTTCTTTGTACTGCTGCAAGTCCTGCTGCTGGTAGGTCACCAAGTCGAGGTTTTGCGAGCTGGACGAGGCGACCACGCACTGAGCACGCTGGTCGACGACGACCACCCGCCGACCGCCGCCCAAGTCGATTTGCGCTTGGCCGGTCGCGGTGGTGCCCGAGGCGCCCAACGAGAACACTTGAACAGCCGACTTGTAGCGCACTCGACCGCCGAACTTGGGCGCGCCGCCCAGGCTGGCGTCGTTGCGCAAGAAGTCGGTCAAGTAGTAGCTCATGTCTAGGCCGTAGACCCAGAACTGAGGATCGGCGCGGCTCAGGTCCATCAGCGCGGGCGCAACCGTGCGCAGCACCTCTAGGGTGGGCGGGTTGGATTCGCCTGAGCTGCCTGCGCCGAAATTCGCCATTGGAGCGCCTACCTTGTGAGCCTACCGGACCTGGAACTTGCTGACTGTGCTGCTGTCGTCGGGCTGGCCGACTACCTATCCGACTACGGAGCGTTGTAGCGCAGGCCGAACAGTTGGACGCGCAGGCCCAGGTAGCTCGCGGCAATGTCGCCGCCGCTGGTGCTGGTGACGCTGTTGATGCCGCGCTCAAAGGTCAGCGTGTGCTGATAGTTGCGCAGCGGTTGCAGGATCATCGGCACGGCCAACTTCTGTACCGGGGTCAACGGGCCGCCGTTTTGCGACAGACCATAGGCGTTGATCACCGTACCGGCGGCGGCGGTGGCGCCTGCCGCGGTGCCGCTGCCTGCGACGCCCGTTCCGCTCGGGAAGTCCGCCACCATGCCGAGAATACGCGAGCGATCGCCTTCCTCAGAGAAGGTGTAGGACACCGCAGTCTGGATTTGCAGCATGTCGTTGGGGTTCAGCACCATCTGCGACGTTGCCGCCGCCGGGTTGCGCACGCCAGCCGAGCTGTAGAGCGCAACGTCGATGCCGATGGCCGTGCAGATGAAGCACTGGCCCTCGGGGAACTGCGACCCGATGGTGTTGTTGGTGTCAGCGGTCGTGAAAGCCCAGTTGGACCCCTGCTGGTTGGTGTCGCCAATCTTGGCCGAAAACACCTTCTGCTGAGTCGCGGCGGCCACAATGCCGTCAGTCGCCAGCAAGAAGTACGCGGTGCTGTAGTACGGCTCATGGCTGACGTACAGTGGGCCGCCAAACGCAGCGCCATTCTTGGCCAGTGCCGAGCGCGCCAAGTTTTCGAGAACCGGCATGGGGGCGTTGAGTACGTTGATGAAATCCATGGTGCTGCCTCGATTGCGAAAGAAACTGTGAAGTTGCAAACCGTGCGTTTGAGCGACCGACTAGGCCACGTTGAAGCGGAAGCCGTAGAACTTGAGTTGCGCCGACACATAGGTGTTGGCGTAGTCAGACTGGGCGCCCAAGGCAGCTCCGCAGAACGTCACGGCGCGAGCGAACGTCAAGGTCTGCTCGTAGTTGCGCAGCGGGCGAAGGACGATCGGTACCGCCAAGCGACAGGTTCCGCTTTGCGGCCCGCCATTCTGGCTTTCGCCAGCGTAGGCGTTGGTCTGGATGGTGGTCGTCGCGGCGGTCAGGTTTTGGGCCGCCGAAATACCGGTGGTGAACACGCCGGTGCCGCTCGGGTACATGCAGGCCAGACCCAAGTTGCGGGCGCGGTCGCCCGACTCCAGGAAGGTCCAGTAGAGCGAATTGGCGACCGCATCGACCTCGAAGGGCGACAGCGAGCGGGTCGGAACACCGACTGTGCCGGCGCTGGCTGAGACAACCGCACCGATCGAGATCGCCGCAGAAGTCGCCAAAAACACTTGATTGATGGGCAATTGGGTGCCGATGCTGTTGTTGGTGTCCGCGGCCGAGAAGCGCCAGTTGCCGCCTTGGGTGCCGGTCGGATCACCGATCTTGCCGGAGAACACGTTTTGGAACGTGCCGGCCGCGATGGTGTTGATGTTGCTCGCCGCTGCGCCCATGGCGAAGTACGCCGTCGACCAGTAAGCCTCTTGGCTCAGGTACAGCGAATTCGCCACCTGTTTGCCAGGGGCCAACTCGATGCTGCCGTAGTCGGTGAGCGCCTTGAGCTGCGAACCGAGAATTCCGACTGGAGAACTGGCCATGGTAGTTGCCTCGATGCTTGTGCAGCTCGCGCCGCTGGGTCAGGTGCTTGCAGCCTTGCGCTGCCTCGTTTGGTGGCCGCGGGGCAATCACTGCCACCGCGGCCGGGAACTGGTGCCTTGCGGCACCCGCTCGACTTGGGCTGGTGGGCGCCTAGCCGAACTGGGTCTGGGTGAACGGGCTGGTGCCCGCCATGACTGCCTGGGTGTCGTTGCCTGAGCTGTACATGCCGCCGACATTGTTGTCGACGCCCATCAGGGTCATGCCGTGCATCCCCTGCATGGTCGGCTGGGCGTACACGCCGCCCAAGCCCTTGATGCCGGGAAGCTGGCCAGCCCACTCTTTGAGTTTGGAGCCAGCAAAGCCTTGCACTGCCAAGCCACCGCCGACGAACGCCATTGCCAGGCCGACGCGCTTGGCCATCTTGTTGTGCTTCTTGTGGCCCAGGAACGCGATGCCCGCACCGACACCGCCAGCGATCAAGCCAGCGACGCCAGCCCGCTTCTGGCCGTTGTCGCTCTTGTCGTCGCCAGCAAAACCGGCGCCACCCTTGGCTTCAAGCAACTTCTGCGCGGCGTAGCTCACAAACAAGGCGCTGGCGCCGCCGATACCGGCGTCAATGGCCAAGCGGCCCCAGTCGATCTTCTCGCCGGCGTTGCTCTTGACGCGGACTGAGCCGACGCGCTTGTAGTGCGCCTTCTTGCCCTTTTTCTTGCTGGCCGAGTACAGCGCCAGGCTGCGCACACGGCTCTTGCGGGCCGGACTCTTGCGCGCGGTGGTCTTGCGCGCGGTGGTCTTGCGCGCGGTGGTCTTGCGCTTGACGCGCCGACGCTTGGGCGCTGCGGGCTGCTTCGACGCAGTAGCCTTGCGCTTGCGGCGCTTCGGCGCGGCGGCCTTGCCGGCTTTGCGCTTCTTGGTCGCCTTCTTCTTGCCAGGGTTCGCCGCGAAGGCGCCAAATTTCTTGACCGACATTGATTCCTCGATGGGGCCAGCAAAAGGGCCGCCCAGCGAGGTCAAGTGTGCGGGAGAAAATTAGGTCAAAGGACGCAAAGGACGCAAAGGACGCAACCGATTTTTACCAAAAAGTTGCAAGTCGCTAATCGTCAAGCCATTTGCCGTCTTGGTCGAACAAACCGTTGGGGTTGTGCAGCACGGCCGTCGTTTGGTTCATGTGGTACAGGTACGGGAAGGTTCTGGTGCGCTCGCCGCAAGTGTGGCTGTAGCGCGTCATTTTGCCTTCCTTTTTGGCGCTGTACTGGATACCGCGAGCTACGCCGAAAAGGGCAAGCGGCGCCCGCACGCCGTCGATGTGCAAATGTTGCAGGATCGGCGGCCGGTCGCCGTCGTGGGCCTGCATGTAGGTGTCGACCGCCGGGTCCATGTCGACCTGATCGAAGCAGTCCAACACATGCCGCAGCGCCGCTGTGTCGCACGGCAGCGCCATAATCTCGTCGCGGTCGTCGTGAAAGCCCCAGTCGTCCATCGACTGCACCGCCTTTTGGCAATGGTCAATCAGGTCGGCTGGTACGCCGCAAAACGCCTCGCCGGTGCGGGCGTTCCAAGCCACGATCCACTCGTCGGGGTCGCGGTCGTCGTCGTCGTCGGCTTCATCATCGTCGCCGTCCTCGTCGTCGGCCGCTTCGTCGTCGTCGTCTTGCGGCGTGGCGTCGCCAAACATGACCGGGCGGTTGGCCTGCGGCTCAGACTGTGCCTCATCGGCCTCATCCTCATCGCCGTCCTCATCGTCGCCGTCGTCGCACGCGACTGAAAACAGACGGTAAAACGCCACCGCAAAGGCCAAGCAGTCCTCTTTGGTCACGTCAGGCGGGCTGGGCACGAACAACTGCGACGCCATCACTTCCTCGTCGTCCAGCTCGCTCAGGTCGTCGGTGTCCTCGCGCGTGCCGACAGGCTCGGTTTGGTCAAACACTTCGGTAATGCGCTCGGGAGCTGCGCTGTTGCGGCGCACCCGGCCGGCGTTCTCGCGGATCGGCGGGGGCGGGCCGTCGACTTCGGGCGCTGTCCTGCGACCGCCGCCAGCTCCGAAAAAGTCCTCGGCAGCTTGCTTGGCGGCGTCGGCAGCGTGGCGCTTGAGCGTGGCCGTGCCGTTAGCTACCACCTTGTCGATGCCTTGATCGATGATCTTTCCCAACCCACCCCAGTTGATTTGCGGAGGATTGTTGTTGTTGTTTGCCATGGTTACGCTCCTACCCTCGTTTTCGGCGGGTTCTGGGGTTGTTTTTGATCATGGGCCGAGTCGTCGCCCCTGTGAAGTCGGCTGTCACCCGGTCAAGGTAGCCGCTCAGGCCGTTGAGCATCGTTTGGGCGACCTCGAACACCGTCTGCGACAAAGCTGCCTGCACCCGCTGGCCGGGTGTCGGCGGCAAGAATTCGGCGTCGATCCACACCACGTCACTCCGGTTGTTGCTCAAATTGCGGCTTGGGTTGCGGCTTACGCCGCCCGCCGATGGCGCTTCTTCCTCTTGGACCGGCTCAAGTACCACAGCGCCGTCCCAGCCACCACCGCTACCAGTGGCCACAGTGGCGTTGTTGCTGCGGATGGCGAGGTCTGTGCTTGGCTGTTTGGCGCGTCGGCGCCGCCCTGGCCCGACAACCGCCCCGACAACCGCCCCGACCGCGCCATCGCCGTCTGGGCTGGCAGCATCTTGGCTGAGTCCAGGTTTGGCACGCCGCCTTGATGTTGCAGTCCCCATTGGGCCTCCGAGACAAAAACCGGGTCAAAAACGTAGGCGTACTGCGGCTTGCCGGGCGGTAAGTAGGCCACGGCCCGAATGTGAAAGGCGTTGCCGGTCGCAGGGTCGCAAAACAACTGACCCTCGCACGGGATCGACAGTGCGCGCAGCAGCGACAGCGCCAGCAGCACCACGTCGTCGCAGTCGCCGCCAGGTTCAAGCGGCTGGCCGCGCGAATCGGTGGTGACGCCAGCCACCGCCAGCGGCTCTCGAAAAACGTCAAACGGCTCGCGGCGGTACTTGATGCCGTCGCAAAACCGCTCGACAGCTAGCACTTGTTGATCGCTGGCGCTGCCTGCGTCGCGGCAAACGTGCAGCGCCAACCGCTGAACTTGCCGGTCTATGCTGTGGTGGCTGGCCAAACTATCGAGCAAAATCAGTTTGTCCAAGCCGCCCTGCAAACCCTCGCGAGTGGGCAGGCCGACGTAGCCGGCGTTGGGCGCTCTGGTGGTCTGGATCGACTGTGGTGACATAGGCTGTGACATAGGCGCGGCTCCCGCTTGGTCTACCAGATTCTACTTGGCCGGCCGGATTTGCGCGATGATTTGCTCGGTGCCCTCGGGGCCAACTTCCTCCAGCACTTTGCGGATCGCTGGCAAAATGTTGGCGGTATTGGCCATCAGCGCGGCGCCAAGCACGCGATGGTCGGCCATGCCGGCAGCAACGGCCTGCACGTCGGCTGGTGAGCTGTCGCCGTCGCCACCGCTAGACCGCGGCACGCCAAACTTGGCGTAGACCACATCGCTCGCAATGTCGACCAGTTTGCCGACCATGCTCTTGTCGCTGTCCTCGTCGTCGTCCTTGTCGGCCTCGAGCTTGGGCGGGTTTTCGATCTCCTTGCGCTCACGCAGCCGGTCCAGTTTGCGTTCCTCGGCCTCGTCGGCGGCGCGTTGGATCGCCTCTGTCAGCGCCAAGTTGGTCTGCATTTCCGTCATGTGACGCTGGGTAGCTCGCAGCCGTCGAGCTTCGGCTTCTTCCTCGTCGGGAGCCTGTGGCGCAACGGACTGCGGGGCCATAAGCGCGGCAATTTCCTTGAATTGCCGCATGGTCGCAATCATCTGCGCCATCGGGTCGACCGGCGCCGGAGCCGGTGCGGCAGTCGGAGTTGGAGCGGCCGTGGGGCCAGCAAGCGGTGCAATCATGCCGGCTTCCCGCAGCCCTTTGATCATTTCAAGCAAGTCGCGCACCGGGTTGACCGGCGCCGCGCCAAACGGGCCAGGCTCAGCGCCGCTGTTGCGCCGCAGCACTTGTTCCTCGATCTGCTTTTGGCGCTCGACCAACTCGCCAACCACCTGTGCGAGCGGTGCAAAACTGGCCGAAAGTGTCTGCGTGGCCTGCGAAACGCTGGCCGTCATGGCGGCCGTCATGGTTTTCTCAAGCCGGGCGGCTTGCTCTGTGGCGAAGCGAGCTGCCAGTTTCTCCGGCGATGGCGGTACCTCAAATTCCTCAATGACCGCCATTTTGCCGGTGTCGGTGTATTTACACACGATCCGGCCGTACTCGGCATCGGGGTCGGCCAGCACGGCGTCTTGGAACACTGCTTCGTCAATCAATTCTCGTTCATCGCTGTCCGGCACCTTGCGCCAGTTCTTGTCGCCGTGGGCGCGCACCTCGATCCACCAGGTGTGCCGCTTCTCGCGCTCGCGAATGGTTGCCAGTGCGGCCTCCGATGTGGCCCGCATCTGCTCCGTTTTTTGCAGCCATTCTGGGCGCTTATCCACAACTTCATCCTCTGATTGGTCGGGCGCTGCGGCGAGTTTGACGGTCGGCGAGTTCGGGTTTGGCATGGTGCGGGCCTCCGGTGCCCACCGCAAAAATTAGCACACCGATTCGGCTAGGTCAAGGCGAAAATTCGCCAAGATTGCGGGCAGTTTTGTGGTCAAACTGGCTGTTTGGCCGACAAAGGCTTGCCGTGACACACTCCAACCCAGGCACCCCTTCAACTGTGGATTTTGCTTGTGGAACTGAGTTTTGGGGTGGGCGGGGTGGGTGACCTTCCTATATAGCTTTCGTCGGATAGTGTATTACTTGAAAGTAATGCACTGTTGCGTTTTCCCTTTATAGGTACTGAGGCACCCCACCCACCCCAATCTTTACTTTACATTAGAAAACAGAGAGTTGAAGGGGTGCCTGGGTGGGGTGCCTCAGGGGTGCCTGGGGTGCCTGAGGTGGTGGGCACACCTCACGGCAAGCCAATTGCGGTTTGGTGTCACGTTAGCCTTTGTGGCGGCGCTACTGTCGCTGCGGGAATTTGACGCCGCCTTGACTGTGGCGCACAATCGCCATCGAACCGACTGGGACCACGACCCCGGCTGGCGTCCACAACCAAATTGCTACTGGATTTCGCCATGAAAACGCTTTGCTACCATCGAAAACTGCACCGTCCAAGGCACGTTGAGCCTGCGCCATCCAGTCGCTCCTGCTCCGGGCCTTCACTCGCCTGTCGTCGTGGTGACGCGCTTTGGGCGGTGCAGTTTTCGATGGTGCGGCCGTAATCTACCCCGGCCCAAAGGCCGGATCTTTTAGGGAGTCCAGACCTTGAGTCCGTTGTCCGCGCTTCACAACACGGAGTTGCTGTTTCACAGGGCGCCCAGTGGCGAACCCTCCACAGCCTGTCACCGTCGATTCGACGGCGAGGTATCTTTGCAAGAGCACTTGAGCAGCATTGAGGTCAGCGTGTTCCACGACGCCACAAGCGACGCAGGCAAACTCGGCCTGCGACTTACGGCTTGCCGCGGCAACGTGCCCGCAACTGGCGCAAGTCTGGCTGCTGTAGGCCGCTGGCACGGTGGCGAGTTGGCCGCCGCTCCACGCCAACTTGTAGCGCAGCATGGACGCAAAGCCGCCCCAACCACTGTCCAAGATGCTGCGAGCAAGCCCGCTGTTGGCGCGCACCATGTTCTTGATCTGCAAATTCTCAACAACAACCGTGCCGTGGCTCTTGGCGTAGGCGTGCGAGAGAGTGTGCAAAACGTGGTCGCGCTGGTTACGGATGGTGCGATGAAGCCGCACCACTTTCAATTTGGCCTTGTCCCGATTCTTGCTCCCTTTGGTGCGACGGCTGACCGTCCGTTGCGCCCGCGCCAATCGGCGGCGAGCTTCGTTGAAGTAGCGAGCGGCGGGCACGATTTTGCCGTCGCTGTCGGCCACCAGGTTGACCACGCCGCGGTCGATGGCGACGACGGGCGTGGTGCGCGGCACTGGCGCTTCGACTTCTTGCTCGACGGTGATGCAGGCATACCACTGGTCGCCGTCCTGCGTGAGCGCACAGGTCTTGGGTGTACCGTCGACCTTACGGTGCAGCACTGTGCGGATGGCGCCAAGTTTTGGGAACACAATGCCGTCGCCGGTCAAACTCCAGATTTTGGGATGCGGCTCGCAGATACCAACAACGTCACGGCCTTTGCACTTGAATCGCGGCCTGCGGGCCAGTTTCTTGAAGCACCGCTGCCATGCCCTGTCCAACTCGACAAGCAACTGGCCGCACACGTTGCGCGGGACATCAGCCAGCCAAGGCGCGTCAGCTCGGCAGGCGGTCAACTCGTTGATCTGGTCAAACGCGGTCGGGTAGCGTTTGTTAGGCAGGCCGATCAGTCGTTGCTCATGCGCAAGATTCCACAGGAATCGCAAAGCGCCTTGCCATCGAGTCAACCGCTCGACCTGTACAGGCGTCGGGTAGATGCGGAAGCGGTAGACCTTATTGACGATCATGGCGACACGCAAACGCGGGGCGCGTTTGTTTATTCAACCGACCATACCTCCCTAAAGAGCGTGGTTTCTACCCAAGGAATACACTGATGAGTGGCGGCGCCGGGTGGATCACCTCTGCCAAAAAGGCAGTCAAAGTCGCGGCAGCAGCACGCGGACTGGGCTACAAAGTCGACCAAGTAGGAAAATCGTTTGGGCCGTGCCCAGGCTGCGGCCGGATACGGCGTAGTTCGCCGACAGCGGAAAAGGATGGCCGAAAGGACCGGCGCGGCGCCTGCGCGATCTTGGATGACGGCTGGAAGTGCTATACCAACGGCAGTGAGGGTTGCGGCGCCAGCGGCTCGGTGGTCGACTTGGCTGCGTGGGCCTTGACCGGGCAACCGCTCAAACTGGACGATCCCGAACAGGTCGAAAAGGTCAAAGCGTGGTGCGAGGGCAGGCTAGAAAAAACGCAACCCGGCTACACCGCCAAGCAGCGACACACAGCCGTCACTCAAGGCGGCAGGCCGCCCACGTCGACCGCCGCCGATCCAAACGACGAACGCTCGCCATTTGCGCCCGTAGACGGCGCCGACGAGTTTGGGTTGGTGGACCACAACGCGCTCACGGCTTCACCGCCAGCAAGTAGGGTGCCGACCACTGACGGAGACGACAGCCCGACCACGCAGTACATGACACCGGCCGAAGTCCAAGAAATTTGGATGCAGTGCTTGCCGGTCACGCTTGACGACGAGGTGGAGGCGTACTGTGTGCGCCGCGGATGGGACCCCCACGAAATTTCGCGACAGGACGCAGCTCGCGCACTGCCCCCAGATTTCGTCCACAAGTCCTGCTCTTTTGGCCGAACGCCGTGGGGAGAGAGCAACCATCGCCTGATCCTGCGCGGTTGGCGTATTGACGGCGAAAACCCACCACCACGCGACGCACTACTGACGGGCGGCCTACAAGCTCGATACGTCGGAGTCGACAAGCCTGCAAACGGGAAAAAGGCGTTGTGGGCGCGCGGATACAAGTGCGCTGGCCTGATTTTTGCGCTTCACCCAGATGTGCTGCGCGACGGCCTGCAAAACGTTCAACTCACGATCTGCGAAGGCGGTCCAGACTGGCTCACTTGGGTATGCCGGCCGAGTCGACAGCGCGGCACGATCTGGGGCGTCAACAACGGCAGTTTCACCGCCCAGTTTGCCGCCTTGGTGCCATCTGGCTGGAATGTTGTTGTGCGCGACCACAACGACGGGCCGGGCGACAAGTACGCGACCAAGATAGCCGATCTGTTGTCGTTCCAAGACGTGTACTGCTGGCGGCGTAGCCAGTTCATCCGAAAACTCTACAAGGACGACAACGACGCCTTGTTGGCCGGGCTGGCTGACCCCAGCGCCCCCGGCCTGCGACCAGACAGCCTGAGCGACGCCGAGCCAGTCGTGTTGCACGGCCTGCAACTACTGGGCCAAGACGAGGTGCAATTCGCGCCTGAGTGCATGGGCGCCGCGGAGGGCGATAAGCCGCCCAAGCCGCTCAAAAACATGGTCGAGAACACCAAGACCCTGCTCGATGCCTACAAGATCAAAGTCAAATACTGCCGGATGCGGCACTGCCTGCGGATTATCGTACCGCACTTCTTGCCCAGTCGGGAGCGCGAATTCAACTCGATGCTCGATCTGGTGGAGTCGCTGGCACTGCGCCACCAACTCAGCAACACCAACGTCATGCGTCACCTATCATCGATCGCCGAGGAATTTCACCCGGTAGCAGACTGGATCGACGCCCTACCTTGGGATGGTGTTCCGCGGCTGCACGACTTTTTCGCCAAGGCGTTCCAGCTTGCGGACAGCGCCGACCCTGATTTCTCCTATCTGCTGTTTGAGCGGTGGCTGCTGTCGGTCGCCTACGCGGTGCTGCCCGACCTCAATCGGCCGACCTTCGTGCCCCAAGGTGTGTTGGTGCTGCAAGGCCCGCAAAACGCCAGAAAGTCGCAGTTTTTTCAATCACTGTTTCCGGCCTGCGCTGCGTGGGTGATGTCCGGCATGGCGATCGACCCTGACAACAAGGACTCGGTTGAGCAGGCAATTTCGTTTGCGATAACCGAGGTTGGCGAGTTGGACGGCGTGACCCGCAAAATCGACCACGCCAAACTCAAAAATTTTATGACCAAAGCGGCCGACATGCTGCGGTCAGCCTACGCCAAGCGAGCTGAGATTATCCCGCGCCGCACAATCATGGCTGCGACAGTCAATCCCAAAGAGTACCTGGTCGACACCACCGGCAATCGACGCTTTTGGACGATCGCGGTGCTGCTGTGCAACCCTGAACACGGCTTCAACATGCAGCAAGTGTGGGCTGAGATTGCCGACAAGGCTAGGGCGGGCGCCCCTTACTACCTGCTGGCCCATGAGGTCACGCTTTTAGCTCAGAGCAACCGGGAATTCGAGCGCCAGTCGCCACTAACCGATGTGCTGTGGGAGACTTGGGAGCCGCTGACTGGTGTGGAAAAGTTGAATGGCCCGCGAGTAACTTGCCAAGAAATCATGGCGAAAATGCCGTCGTTCACAAGCAACATAGCGAGCATCATAGATCGGCAAGCCATTCAACGGTTACTCACCGAGTCAGGCTGCAAGCACAAAACCGAAACCCACGGCATTGCCGTCTACGCCGTCCGACTGCGCCCCCGCAAGAACAACGACGACAGCGGGGGCGGTTACGTTAGCTGGAACGATAAGTGATCCTGCGGCCGTACCAGTTACAAGCGATCGATGCGCTGCGGGCGGCCGTGGTCAGGCACAAGCGCGTGATTTTGCAGGCTCCGACCGGGGCTGGCAAGTGCCTTGGCCGCGGCACGCCTGTTTTGCTGTACGACGGCCGAACTGTCGCCGTCGAAGCCGTCCAACCTGGCGATCTGTTGCTCGGGCCAGATAGTTTGCCGCGGACGGTGCTGAGTGTCTGCGCTGGCCACGAAATGCTGTATCGAGTTACGCCGACCAAGGGTGATAGCTACGTCGTCAACGAGTCGCACATCCTAAGCCTGAAAAAGACGAGAGAGTGCAGCGAGGCTGGCCCCAGTTGGAAGGATCGCCAGCACGGCAAAGTGGTCAACATTGGGGTGCTGGATTTTCTGGCGTCAACCAAACACTTCAAGCACCTGCACAAAGGCTGGCGTGCCGACTGCGTGACGTTCCCGGTCGCAAAAGAGGCGCTGCCGCTTGAGCCGTACTTTTTCGGCGCTTGGCTTGGCGACGGAACCACTGGCGGCCCCGCGATAACCACTGGTGACCCTGAAATTTCAGAGTACCTGCACGACTACGCGAAGCGATGTGGCCTGTGCGTAAGGGTGGAACAAAACTCAGAAAACTCGGTAATCTTGCACCTTGTCAGTCAAATTCGCGGCCACTACGACTGCAACCCGGTGTGGAACGGGCTAAAAAAGCTGAAAGTAACGACGGACAAGCGCATCCCGCACTGCTACAAGACGGCATCGGTGCAAGACCGACTGGCGCTTCTGGCGGGCGTTATCGACACGGATGGCTCGCTGAGTAATGGCGGTTTCGACCTAACATTGAAGTCGGAGCGGCTTCTTGACGATGTGATTTTCGTCGCTCGCTCGCTCGGGTTCGCGGCCTACAAGGCGCCGTGTCGCAAAATGCGCCACAACAACGGCGTCATTGGCGACTACTGGCGCTGCAACATTTCCGGCGACATTGACGCGGTGCCGACCAAGTTACCGCGCAAGCAGGCTTCGCCACGAAAACAGGTGAAAAATCATCGCATGACCGGGATAGCGGTAGAGCCGGTCGGGTTTGGGCACTACTTCGGGTTTGAGTTGGCAGGGCCGGATCGGCTGTTCCTGCTCGGCGACTTCACCGTGACCCACAACACGGCAATTTCTGGCGAACTGGTGCGACTGGCCGCCGCCAACGGCCTGCGCGTCGCCTACACCGTGCCGCGCGATGAAATCTTGGACCAAACGTCCAAAAAACTGATAGAACTCGGCATCGACCACCACGTTTTGCCGGGCGGCGGCAAGGTCGCCCCACTGATCAAGGGCACCGGCAAGCGGGTGCTGCTCACGATGCTGCAAACGCTCGACCGGCGGGTGCGCGCGTGGTCAGTCGACTGGCGGGCCGATGTGATCATTGTAGACGAGTGCCACTACGCCACCAGTCAGGCGCAGCGTGTGGTCGACCTGTGGCCGAACGCCTGGGTCGTCGGCCTGTCGGCGACGCCAGCTCGCAAAGAGGACGGCCAACTGTCGGCGCTCTACACCCACACGGTCTGCGCGCCGAGCATCGCTGAGCTGCAAGACCTTGGGTTTTTGGTGCCGTGCCGCACGTTCGCCAACGTCTGCCCGGCCGATCTCAAGAAGGTCAAGGTCAGCAAAGGCGAGTACGACGCGGCCGAACTCGATCTGCTGTACCGCGACCTCAAGATCGTGACCGATGTGGTCAACGAGTGGGTAAAGAACGCCAAGGGCCGGCGCACCATTGTATTTTGTGCGGGCGTCGGCCACAGCAAGAGCCTGACTAGCCGATTCATGATGAACGGCGTGCGCGCCGAACACCTAGACGCCACATCAAAGGCCGCCGACCGGCACGCCGCGTTGAACCGCCTGCGCAAGCATGAGATCGACGTGATCTGCAACGTCGGCCTTTTTGTGGAAGGGCTTGATCTGGTGGAGGTAGAATGTATCCAGTTAGCTACAAAAACCAACAGTCTTTCCAGGTATTTACAGATGGTGGGCCGCGGTTTGAGGGTATCGCCCAAGAGCGGCAAGATCAACCTGATCGTGCTGGACCATGGCGACAACTGGAAGCAACACGGCCTGCCCGACGAGGATCGCGACTGGACCGACCTGGCGCAAAAGCTGTTCAACAACCGCAAATGCCCCAACAAAGCCTGCGGCTGCATCAACCCGCCGCACGCCAAGACGTGCTGGAACTGCGGCGAGCCGCTACCCGACGAAGCCCCCGATGTGTCACCGCCCGTGCCCGAGCAGACGGCGAGCAGCACTGAGAGTGACGCCGGCGACCCAGCGCCAGACCCCGATGCCATCGAGGGGTACATGGAGGAGTTGGACCCAGAAGCGGTGCGGCAAGAGCGCGCCAAGCGCGCCAGCATGGCCAAGCGCGTGAGCATGACCACGTTGCCGCGGCCGTGCCCGCCTGAGTGGCAGGCGGTCAAGGACGTGTGGGATCGCATGGAACGGGTGCGCTACGGCCGCGGCTACGCCATGCCGGCACCAGGTTGCTACGGCTTCACTGAGGCCAACTGCTTTCGCACCGCAAAGGAGCGCAGACTGCCGGGCAACAGCTACGGCAAGTTTTACCGCGGCCCACCGGCGCTCAAGATTGCCACAGGCGCGAGCCGCACTTAGGCGCTAGATAGGCGCTAGACCTCGCCAGAGTTGCGTGGTATCGTTTTTGGCACCACCGCGGCCTGTGGGCTGCACCACCGGAGCCTGCCTTGCCCAGTCCAAAACCGCGCCGCAACGAACAGATCAACCCTTTTTGGTGCCGCTGCGAGTTGGCCCACCGCCAGTGGACGATCGACCGCTGGGCAGCCGAACTGCACTACCGCCAGCGAGCCACGCCATACCTGTCGCGGGTGCTGGGTTACAGCGAGGTGATCGGCAGCTCACAGGGCCGGCGGTTCGTCGCGGTGCTGAGCGACGTGGTGCGCGGCGACCGGCTCGACAGCACACTACACGACCTGTGGCACGCGAGCGGTCGGCCGCCGGTGCTGGCGTGGTATGAGGGCGTGGTCGGCGTGCAGTGGCCAGCCAAGCTCGACAGTGAGCAGCTTGGCGTCAGGTTGATCGCGGTCGGCGTCGCGCTCGCCGAGTCGACCCGGCCCAAGGCTGCCAGCGCCCAGTCCGTCGCCCAGTCCGCCACCAAGGCCGTCGCCGCCCAGCCCCGGCTCAAGTTGGTGCAGACGACCAGCCAGCAGCGCCCAGGCTTTCGCCGCACGGCGTAGCTCGCGGCACAGAATCGCGGCGGTTGGCGGGACTAAGAAAGCCCTCCGCTCGACCGGGGCATGACGAAAAGCCGGCCGCCGCGACCAAAACCGACCACCTACCGCGCGGCCGCAAATTTTTGCGGACTCGCAGTACCACGTTTAGGTTGTTTGATAACAAAACTTGACAGGACAGAACAGCGCAACTACACTGAGGGGGAAGGCAGGAAACGAAACGGCCGCCCACGGGGCACAATGGAGACAAGATGGTACACGCAATCGGCGCAGCAGTTCGCGGATCGGCTGCCTTCGGCACCTGGACGGCGGGCAAGATCGGCGTGGTCGTCGGCCACGCAGAGGATGGCGTCTACCGCGTGCGGTTTTTCGACCACGAAAGCGCAGAAGTCTACGAAGTGCGGCGCGATGGCAGCGCGCTGTGCGCCGTTATCGACGGCACAGGCCACCTAGACTCAGTGGACTGGCGCTACCTGACCGCAGAGTAACCCGAAACCGCGTAGCCCCGGCGACACGGGGCAGGGAGGTGAGCACCATGCGCTCGGCCGGACCTTGAGGGGATAAAGACGGCCTGACAGGCGAAGGGTGCCCGGCGCGGTTCGACTCCGCGAACGCCTGCCCACCCTGCGATTGCGCAGGACAACTAGAGGACGCTATGACAGAAAACACCCACAACGCCGCAGGCTTCACGGTTGGCGACCTTGTGACCCCCAACGATGGTGTCACTTGGGGCACCGTCCGTGCGCTACTGCCCGACGGTGTGCTTTGGGTCGAGGTTTTCACCGCGACCAACCCTCGGTTTTGGCGGATGAACGCCAAGGACTGCACATGCTGAGCGAACTCAAAACCATCGGGTCAGCACCCGGTCGCCCAGCCGTCACCGCCGTCACGGACGGCGTGCTGTACGACGTGTCGCCTGGCGACGGCACGCGATACCAGGTGTTGCTGATTCGCCGCGGCGCCATCGCGTGCGTCGGTGTCCTTGGCGACGGCGAGCGCAACGGCGCGCTGTGGTACGACGGCCGGGTGACCTGGCTGGGCAAGCCAAGCCTGTACGACAAGGCGGCCTGCCGCTACCTCGCCAAACTGGCGACGGGCGCGGCCGGCGCAGAGAAACCCGAGGGGTGGCCATGATGCAAGAGCAACATACGATCGCTGCCACATGGCAGCAGACGGTACTGGAGCAGCGCGAGCTGACTCGCTGCGCGGCCATCGAAGCCACGGACAGTTACGAGCGGTGGATCGACCGCGTGCCGGCCTACCTGCGCAGCAGTGGGCCGTTTGCAGTCCGCACCAAGCGCCTGTTGGCCGCGCAAGAGGCGGCCCAGCGCGAGGCTCAGTGGTGGGCGCACCATCACTGGCTCTGGACGGCCAGCGTGCCGATAGAGCTGCCGGGCTTGGGCCGGCGCGGCAGCGGGCTTGACGTTGGGGAGGCGTAGCATGGCAAAGTTTCGCAGCCCATTGGGCGATCAGCCGCGGTGGCTACAAGAAATGGCCATCGAAGCGGTGGTTGCGGAGTCGTACTGGACACCTCGCAAGGAGGTGATTCTAGATAGCCAAATCAGGGCGGGCGTAAAGACAAAAACACTCAAGGCGCTCGCCTTGGAGTGGGGCGTCAGCAGTCACCGCATCGGTGATGTGCGGGACCAACTTATTCAGCGAATCCGGCGAGAAATGAACGAAATTTTGGACCACAGGTGTCCAGATAGCGATCTGAGTTGCAACAACAAACTACAAAACGCGTACTTAGGGAGCCTATGTGATCGGTTGGTCAACGCCAGCAGCAAGCAAGAGCCCGCCGCCGACGAGATCAAGCGTCTGCGCGCTTCGCTGCTAGAGGCAAACAAGTGGATACTCGAAACCAGGGAGTACGCGAACCGCAAGCGCAAATGGCCGCCGCATGCGTACTCTTGGCCGGATAACCCGGTGCCCGAACTGTTGGACGAACTGGACCGGGCCAAGGCGGACTTGGTTGAGGCCAAGAAGCCAAGTTGGTTCACGCTTAGCAACTCGCAGTGGGTGCTTTGCCACGGCGACAAGACCCTTGCGGAGTTGCAGCATGTGAGGGCATCGACGCTAGAGGATCGAACCATTGTTGGTGACCGCTATTTTCGTTGGCGTCTGATCTACAACGCCACGCAGCAGTGGCAGACCGATGGGCACACGGATGTGATCTTGGCCAGCAACGCTTGCCGCAAAGCGGCGCAGCAACAGTACGGAGTATAGCCATGGGCCGCAACGCTCAACCGCCTGTACCAAAATGTCTGACTCGCTGGTGGCCTGACCTCCGGTGGCGTTTTAGTGAGAACCTGCCGCTGAACAGCAATGACTACGATGTTTGGCATGCCAAAAATCGTTCGCTCAAGATCAAAATTTGGGAAAGAAATGCGCTTTACTTTTCAGGCTATAACTGGAGCATCACAATTGGAGACAGGGATCTGGTTTGCGGCAAGGAACAGACCGTTGCCCAATGCTCTCACCGCGCCCGACAACGGGCCGACGCACTGGCCAGCGCGCTGCGTCGGGCTGGCTGCGACAACCTAAGATAAATAGAGGACCCATGACTGATCCCACCTTCCCGACCGACCCAACCTGCCGCGAGGCGTTGGCGACCTTTGAGGCGTTTCGCCGCTTAGGCTTCCCAGCGGATGACATTTTCTTTGAGGATGTCATCGACCCGCAAGATCAACAGCGGGCGATGCTGTGCGAGCTGCGCACCCAGGGCAAGACCTTCGCGGTCATTGTCGGCCCCAGCGACGATAGCACAATGGCCCGACTGGACGACGCCGCGGCTTGGTGGAACTCAGTCGACCCAGCCTCGCGCCTGTGCGAGCGGATTTGGGAAGGGTCGGCCATCCGTGGTCACAGCGTCGGGTTTCTGATGGCGATCATCGCCAAGGGGATCACGCTGCCGGTGGTCGTTGTAGGCAAGGCGACGAAATCGATGGCCTGCGCGAAGCAAGTGGAAGGCCGAAGCGGGCCAGCGCGCCGTGAGGCTGCCGCCAAGAAGGGAAAGACGAAATGAAAACCGATCACCAAGAGCGAGCCGATGCAGCAATCCGCATCGCAACGAAACTGGCGCGCGACCTCGATCAAAGCGCCTTTGCAGTGGGGCGTGACGCTTGGATCGCGGTGCTGTATGAGTTTGCCGCGCTGCACGCCACCGTGGCCGGCCTGCAAGAACAGGTCGCCGCGTTACAGGTGGCCCACGCATGGTCGACGCACGCAGCACCACCGACGCCCATGAGTATAGCGATCGATCGGGTCAACCTGTCAGTGCGGTGCTGCCGTGCCCTGCAAACTGGC
>ERZ1292629.1880-Hain-H43-01um-R1-1880-length-19178-cov-6_pt1 | contig 19178 bp, 21 predicted proteins | sample MGYA00564399_ERZ1292629 | MGnify/ENA primary metagenome ERZ1292629 (study PRJEB36523, sample SAMEA6512636) | groundwater metagenome | collected 2019-01-08 | study: AquaDiva: Metagenomics assemblies of 32 groundwater samples | reverse complement strand
CGACCAATGGTTCGATTGCTCTCACCATAAAGCGGTTCCGCCTGCTGTTCGCGATTTAAAGCCGCAAAACAAACAAAGAGAAACTTAACACTTACATTCTCAGTATATACCCTTGCTTTCTAAAAGTCAAGGTGCTAATATAATACTATTATAAAAAAGTTCCGAAGCATAACCTTCCGCAATACCAAATGGCAAGAGATGCGGAAAAGCTACGGCTTTTGTTGTGTATATTATCATGCCAAAAAAAATAGTTAGTGAAGAAAATTCAAAGGAAAGCGGGATGTCCAAGTTTTTTAATGACTCGGTGTTACCGCCGGAGAAGGACTCAATTGTGGAAGGTGCTGTTATTTCCATTGACAAAAATTCAATTTTTGTTGATTTGAAGCCGTGGGGTACTGGTGTCATATTCGGTCGAGAATACATAAATGCTCGAGATATCATAAAAAAAATAAATATAGGCGATAAAATCACCGGTAAAATAGTCGGCAACGATAACAAAGAAGGTTATATTGAAATTTCACTTAAAGAGGCCAAACAAGCTCTCATTTGGAGCGATGCCGAAGAAGCCATCAGGGATAAAAAAGTATTTGAAATTGCCGTAACTGAAGCCAATAAGGGGGGTTTAATGATGATTTGGCAGGGTATCACAGGATTTTTGCCGGCTTCTCAATTAAAAACCGAGCATTACCCGAGAGTTTCAGATGGCGATAAGGACAAAATTTTGGAAGAATTAAGAAAACTGGTCGGCCAAAAAATTTCAGTATCCATTATAGGGGTAAACGCCAAGGAGGGAAAACTTATTTTCTCTGAAAAGGACTCCAATAGCTGTGAAAAGGAAAAAATAATAGATAAGTATAGTTTGGGAGACGAACTGGAGGGTGAGATTACGGGCATTGTTGATTTTGGAATTTTTGTCAAAATTGAAGATGGATTGGAGGGCTTGGTTCACATTTCAGAAATTGACTGGGGGTTGGTTGACGATCCGCGCAAATTTGGCAAAGCGGGAGATAAAATAAGAGTTAAAATAATAGAAGTCAAAGACGGTAAAATTTCTCTTTCCATTAAAGCTCTCAAAAATAATCCTTGGACCGAAGCTTCTAAAAAATACAAAAAAGACGATGTGGTCAGCGGTGTGGTCATTAAATTCAACAAGCACGGCGCTTTGGCTTCCATAGAAGAAGGTGTGGCCGGTTTGGTGCACATTTCTGATTTTGGCACAGAAGAAAAACTGCGGGAAAAGCTGGAGCTCGGCAAGACATATAATTTCAAAATAAACATCTTTGACCCCAAAGAACAAAAGATGGCACTGAGTTTTGTGGAAAGCAAATAAAACTACCCCACCCCATCCGCCTTACGGCGTCTTGCCCCTCACCTTGTCAAGGTGAGGGGCGGCATGCCGAAGGTATGCGGGGTGGGGTCAATTATACATATTCATTGCTTTGTCTCGCCCGTTAGTTATGAGAGTTTGAATAGCTTCGCTGGTTTTTTTGAAGGTCTTCTTCATTATGTCCATTTCTGCTGGTTTGAATTTATTTAATATGAAATCAATCACCGCTTTTTCGCCCTGAGGTTTTTTAATTTTTCCTTTGGGAGTAGCGGGAGAAATTCCGATACGAATGCGGACAAATTCTTTTGTTTTAACAGCTTTAACAACTGAATCCAGTCCCCTATGCCCGCCTGCGCCCTTGTTATAAGAAACTTTAATTGTGCCAATAGGTAAGTCAATATCATCATGCACAACAATTAAGTTTTGGGCGGCTTTTTTATTTTTAATAAATTTGACGACTGCCCGGCCGGAGTTATTCATAAACTCGTTTGAATGAATGATAGAAAATTTTTTGGGAGACAACTCGTTTTTCTTTTCAAAAAAATCAACGGCCTCCCTGCCGGTGTTATGCCTCGTCCCTTCGTATTCTTCTCCCGGATTCCCCAAACCCACTACATAAAACATAAAATTTTGAATTAATTAGTATGTGTAATATAATAGCTTAAATGAACGAGGACAACAATTCCAACTTCGCTAAAGCTTCGCTGGACAAGCAAATCCCCGAGCAAATTGAAAAACCGTCTTCCTTTTGGGAATTTGTTAAATATGCGATTGTCGCTATATTGATTGTGGTGCCATTTCGCATTTATGTGGCTCAGCCATATATAGTGAGCGGGGCTTCAATGGACCCGACATTCAAGAATGGGGATTACCTGATTGTGGACCAGATAAGCAAAAGATTTGAGAAACCCAAAAGAGAATCGGTTGTTATAATAAGATACCCAAAAGATACTTCCAAATTTTTTATAAAACGGCTTATCGGCTTTCCAGGAGACACTGTTGAAATAAAAAACGGTTTAGTCGCTATTTATAATGAAAATAATAAAAACGGCCTCAAACTAAGCGAGCCGTATATTGTTTATAAAAAAGACGAAAATTTTTCAGCCAAATTGGGAGTGGATGAGTATTTTGTTATGGGAGATAATAGGGCTGGCAGTTCTGACTCTAGGATATGGGGATCGGTACCCAAAAAATATATTATAGGCAGACCGTTTATAAGATTATTGCCGTTAGGTAAAATAACTCTTTGGCCCGGCTTATATTAAAATTTTTAAACAATAATGACAGAAGAAAAAATCATTCTAGACAGAAATATTAAAGAAATAAACGAGGCCGGCAAGATTGCAAAATTTTTTGGCTTTCGGCCCATAATTCCTCCCAAAATAGAAAAACAGGATTTTGATTATATCAAGAATTTTGATCAATCTTCGCATCCGACCGAAAAAGCGGCTCTTTTGCGGATGTATTTTGAAGATAGAATGATGGCTCTTCCTCAGCCAAATATGTTTTATTGTGAAAGACCTTTCCCGGGATCAAAAGAGAGGAAAAAAACCGGCCGTCTTGAATCATCAATTATTTCTTTGGGCTCAACCAAAAGTGTCTGCGAGTGTCTGGCTATCCAAACCGGCATCACCATTTTGAATGCCATCGGTTATAAAAATTTGGAAGTTCAGGTTAATTCCATCGGAGACAAGGATTCCATAGGCGAATTTCAGAGAAAGCTTGCGATTTTTGCCAGAAAAAATAAAAAAGAAGATTGCGAAAATTTTGAAGCTCAATGCCCAAAACCAATCGACTTTTTATCGGAGTCAAGCCGGTTGCATTTCAAAGAGGTGCTTGAATTTTTGGAAGTTATGGACACCCCCTATGTCATCAATCATCATTTAATGGGCGATCCTGACATCGGTTCGGAAACCATATTTTCCATAATAAACGCTGATACCAACGAAGAACTGGCTTCGGGATTTCGTTTTAACCGGCTGGCCAAAAAAATAGGATGTAAAAAAGACTTGCCGTGCATAGTTTTGAATATTTCCGCCAAACTCAAGAAAAATTTAAGAAAAGTCAAAGTTAGAGCGAGCAAGACCTCATTTTATCTGGTCCAGTTCGGCCCCGAAGCCAAATTAAAAAGTTTTCTTATACTTAATGAGCTTTATAAAACCGGGGTTAATGTTATCCATGCAATCGCCAAAGATAAATTAAGCGGCCAAATAGGAGCGGCTGAAATATCAGAAGCCCCGTATATTATTCTCGTCGGCCAAAAAGAGGCCCTGGAAAATTCCGTTATTATCCGCAACAATGTTACTCGCGCCCAAGAAATTGTGCCTATCTGCGAGCTGGCAGAGAGAGTTAAAAAGTTGGTTGTGTAAAATTTTTATTTGTTATATATTTTAAAAGGAGGTTGCACATGTGCCACGCGAGAATTGACGGAAAAACTCTTCGTAAACTTCTTGAGCCGGAAAAACTTACTATCAACACAGAGAGAGTTGAAAAACGCATTCAAGACACGAATGCCAAAGTTAAATACAAAAAGGAAGTTGACGACGCCATTGTTGAATTGGCTGAACGAGTAGGTGAACGAATTCCGGTTCAGATGATATCCACTTCTGGCCGCCGGAGACAACAACGTCTTCGTTTCCGGCGCAAAGGAAGATAGAACAGACCATCATTTTCTCCCGTCCCGCGTCTGACAAAGCCCCGTGGCTTGTCAGCGCGGGGTTTTTTTTGCGTAAAAAGTAGAGTTAGTTTAAAATATTAAAGTGAAAAATAAATTCAGAAAATTATTGGATTCTAGGCGAAAAGAATATAAAAAATTTAAACCAGTTTTTTGTCCATGTGTTAAAGAAAATGTTAATTTCAATTCAGACGGATTTTATCATTTGAGACATGAAGTTTCCGGTAGAGAAAGGTCTACCAAAGAACAGATGTATAAATTAGGTTTACTACCATTGGTTATCCCAGTGATTAAAACAGCAAAAATAATTGATAAATATTATAAAATTAAAGTACCAATAAGTAGAAGGAAAATTAAAGGCAAAAGAGAAATTAAAGAAGTTGAATATTGGGCGATAACATCTTTTGTTGGAAAGCAAAAATCAAAAATAAAAGTTGTTTTAAGAAAAATCGGAAATGGTCAAATACATTTTTGGAGTGTGATGAAATATGAAAGAGTAGTAAACAAAAACACTCGCAAAAAATAGTAGCGAGTATTTTTGTTGTGCCCATTTTCGGCTTTGGAATTCCTTATCCGAATGGGGCTTGCGCCCATGGACACACAAGCATGCTATCAAAAACAAGATGGGTTGTCAATCAAAATTGTGGATTTAAAATCAACCTTATTTTTCATAGTATTTTAGAAAAGTCAACGAAAAACTTGACGGAAATATTATTCTATGCTAACATGTATATGGCTGTTCTTTCATAGGACAGACTACTGTTGATGCTGATGATGAAAGGAGTTCCAAATGGAACTGGAGATCACCGCAATCCTCAATGAGGAAGCGAAGAAGAAACTGACGAAAGAGTCCCGCCGCGCTGGCTGGGGCAAAAATGTCGAGATGGTAACGGATTACTATATTGGGCACACTCGAGTGTCCATTAACCAGGGCGTCGTTCACAGCGAGATTCCTCTGAATGGACCCATCTCCGAGGAGATCAAGCCGTTCATCGTGGCGTTCAAAGGAAAGTGTCAGATGGACGAGAGACTTCTCGGCGGCAAACGCACCAGAGGCAAGTATACCTTGCCCGAGGAAGAAAAATCGGAGATCAAAGAAACGATTTGTGTCGTAGATTTCTGGGTTGATGTCGTGCATCAGGTTAGTTTCTACGGCCAGGACCGCGACAAGATCATCAAGTTGTTCGAACTCGTACGGGATGGAAAGATTCGTCCCTATGAAGAATTCGGCGGCCCACAACTGGGCAAGTCGCGACAGGAGCTCGAAAACGATCTCGTGGCCCTTCGGCGAACACTCACGGCGACTGAGCTGGCATTGAGTAAGGCGTGGGCAGAGCTCGAGCAACTCAAGAAAAAAGAGAGTAGCCTCATCACGGAAACCCGTGAACTCTACGAAGGACTGTGTATCGCGTCCAAAAAGAATCACGCCATTCAGCAACTCGCCAAGACCATCGGTTTTTCCAACCATCGCTATTTCTACTGGCCTCTTTGCGACAGGTTTACCACTGCCCGCAAGATCAACGCCATTCTCGACAGCAAGTAGTCTTCTCCCCCGCCCCGCGTCGACAAAGCCCCGTGGCTTGTCAGCGCGGGGTTTTTTGATTTTAATTTCTTCAATCTAACCCCCTTAATCCCCCTTACTTTAAGGGGGAAACCGCGCAACAAGTTCCATAATTAAAACTGAATAATAAATGGCAGTCACCCCTTCCTTAAGGTAAGGAAGGGGCTGGGGGAAGGTTAGAATTTGTGATTTTTTTTAACTATGCTATTATATTTTTATGGCGACGAATGTTGAAGTGGCGAAAAGCGGAAACGATAATAATTTGGGACTTATAAGAAAGTTTACAAAAAGAGTGCAGGGCTCGGGCATTTTAGCGCGTCTGCGAAGTTGCCGATACAGTGTCAGAAAACTTTCAGAATATGTCAAAAAGAAAAAAACACTTAAAAAAATTGGTGAAAGAACCAGAATAAGAGAACTTATTAAAATGGGTAAAATGCCCGGTACTCTTGAATAAGCTAAAAATAGAAAAAATTAAAAATGAGATTTTAGGGAAGCGATACGAGCTTTCTTTTGCTTTTGTAAGCAAAAATAAAATAAGAGAGCTAAATAAAAAATATAAAAAAATAAACAAACCGACGGACGTGCTTTCTTTTTCGCTTTCAAAAAATTGCGGAGAAATTTTTATTTGCAAAGAGGTCGCTAAAAAAAAGGCGAAAGAATTTTATCCCACTTCGCCATGGCTTCGCGGGAGCTTCGCAAATTATCTGCTCTTTTTAGTTATCCACGCATCTTTTCATTTGAAAGGAATGAGACATGGTAGTAAAATGGAAAGATATGAGCTCGCGCATTACAATCGGCATAGATGTAGGAACTTATGAGGTGCGTGTTGTTGTGGCGCAGCACGGCGCTGAAAATTCTTTGCCGACTATTTTGGGCACAGGCCGGGCCGAATCAAAAGGTTTGCGACATGGCTATATCATAAACACGGCTGATATCATAAAGAGCGTAAGTTTAGCCGTAAAACAAGCCGAAAAATCGTCCGGTATTAAAATAAAAAAGGCCTTTGTTTCCATAGGCGGAGTCGGCCTTGCCGGAGTGAACTCTCAGGGATCATCCATTGTCTCTCGAGCCGACCAAGAAATAACAGAAGTTGATATGGATCAGGCGATTACAGCGGCCGAAGAATCTATTCCCGCATCTTTGATTCAAAACAGAAAAATTATTTACTCAATTCCCACCGCTTGGAAAATAGACGGTAAACAAGTTTTAGGCAGAGCTTTGGGGATAAAAGGAGTGAAGCTTGAAACCAAAGCTCTCTTCATCACTTGCATTGAGCCCCATTTGGACGATTTGATTGAAGCAGTGGAAGAAGCTGGGGTGGAAGTGATAGATGTGGTGGCCTCTCCCATTGCCGCCAGTTTTGTCACTTTGACCAAAAGCCAAAAAATAGCCGGTTGCGTTTTGGCTAACATCGGAGCCGAAACGGTTTCCATTGTGGTGTTTGAAAACAGCATTCCCATATCTTTGGAGGTTTTTCCCATCGGCGGATCCGATATTACAAATGATATCGCTTTAGGGTTGAAAATTTCTCTGGAAGAGGCCGAGTCGATAAAACTTGGCGGTGTTACAGCTACCAGTTATTCCAAGAAAAAATTGGAAGAAATAATTTCCGCCCGACTGGGAGATATTTTTGAATTGATTGAAGCGCATCTGAAAAAAAACGGCAAGTCCGGGCTTTTGCCAGCCGGAATAATTGTGACCGGCGGCTCTTCTTCCATCGGCTTGATTGAGGACTTGGCCAGAAATTATCTCCGCCTGCCGGCCCGCATTGCCTCTTTGAACATCGGCAACTCTTCGACAGGCCCGGGGCAAGCAGGAAAATTTCAAATTAAGGACTCCTCTTGGTCGGTGGCTTATGGCCTCTGCATTATTGGCAACTTGCCGGAGGAGGAAGAACGGCTCGGCCTCAAGAAACGCAGCCAAAATATATTCAAAAAAGTGTGGAAAATTTTGAAACAATTTTTGCCATAATTCAAGCTTTGCATTTTTATAACTTCTTTGGTACCCTACATTTGTATGCCTCAAATTAAACCAGAAGTAGAAGCTTTCGCCAGAATAAAAGTTCTTGGCATCGGCGGTTCCGGCAAAAATGCCGTGAACCATATGATTAATTCAAGAGTTAGGGGGGTGGAATTTATAGCTATTAATACGGACGCGCAGGATCTGCATCATTCGGAAGCCAAGAAAAAAATACACATCGGAAAAAATCTGACTCGCGGATTGGGCACCGGCATGAATCCGGAACTCGGCAAGCGGGCAGTAGAAGAAACCAAAGAAGAAATTCAGGAAGCCATCAAGGGAGCCGATATGGTTTTTATTGCTTGCGGTCTCGGGGGCGGCACCGGCACCGGAGCGGCGCCCATTGTGGCTCGCACCGCCAAAGAACTTGACGCTCTGACGGTGGCGGTGGTGACCAAGCCGTTTTCATTTGAAGGTCAGCAAAGAATGCGCATAGCTGAAGTGGGGCTGGAGGAACTTCGCCAATCGGTTGACGCTTTAATAGTTATTCCAAACGACAGATTATTGGCCACGATTGATAAAGAGACATCAGCCAAAAATGCTTTCGCTATGTGCGATGATATTTTGAAGTCGGCCGTTGAGGGCATTTCTGATTTGATTACTATGCCGGGCATTATAAATATTGATTTTGCCGATATCAGAGCGATTATGGAAAGCGCCGGAGGAGCTTTGATGGGCATAGGCAGAGCTAGTGGAGAAAAAAGAGCCGAAGAAGCGGCCAAATTGGCTATCAACTCTCCCCTTCTGGAAGTTAATATAAACGGCGCCAAAGGAGTGCTGTTTTCCATTGCCGGCGGCGACGACCTCACTATGTTTGAAATACACGACGCCGCCAAACTCATTACTGAATCTGTGGATCCGAACGCTAAAATAATTTTTGGAACAGTCAGAGATGATAAACTAAAGAAAGGCGAGATAAAAATAACTGTTATCGCCAGCGGATTTCCGGAAGCTTATACGAAGAAGAACCAGATATTCAATTCTATTTTGGGAAAAGAGGACCAAAAAGAAGAGGAAAAAAAACAAAACATAATAGATGATGATGACGAATGGGGCGCTGTCCCGGCGTTCCTGAGGCGTTCAAAATTAAAATAACGCCCCCCAACCCCCCTCTTACAACAAGAGGGGGGCTTCAAAAACCCTCTCTTGTTGTAAGAGAGGGTAGGGAGAGTTATAATAGCTATATGGACTATGATTTAATAATTATAGGCGGAGGGCCGGCGGGAGCGGCGGCGGGGGTTTACGCGGCGCGAAAACAAATTAAAACAATAATTGTTGCTGAAAGTTTTGGCGGTCAGAGCGTTGAGTCAAACGAAATCCAAAACTGGATAGGCACTGTCGCCATATCCGGCATGGATTTGGCAAAAAAATTAAAAGAGCATGTCAAATTTTATGCCAATGGTTTTGTTGATATAAAAGAAGGGGAAAGAGTCATGAAAATAACCCCCCTACCCCCCCTTAAATTAAGGGGGGAATCGGAAGAAAAAAGTATTTTTTCTGTCAAAACAAACAAGGTAGAGTATCAAACAAAAACCATTCTGGTCGCCACCGGCAGTTCCCGAAGAAAATTAAATATTCCCGGAGCCAAAGAATTTGAGGGCAAGGGTATCACTTATTGCGCTTCCTGCGACGGGCCTTTTTTCGCCGGCAAGGATGTAATAGTTATAGGCGGGGGCAACGCCGGTTTTGAGACCGCCGCTCAATTGCTTGCCTACTGCAAAAGTGTCACCCTGATCTCTCAATATGAATTTAATGCCGATCCTGTCACTGTCAAAAAAGTGCTTGAAAATTCCAAAATGAAAGCAGTTGCCAACGTCACACCCGTTGAAATAAAAGGAGAAAAATTCGTAGAGTCATTGGTTTATAAAAGAACCGCGCCCTTTGTAGATAAAATTGAAATTAAAACGGAAGGTATATTTGTGGAAATAGGCAGTATGCCAGCCACTTCCTTTGCTGATAATTTAGTGGAAACAGATGAAATCGGGCGCATAAAAATTGACCATCAAACCCAAAGAACCAACAGAGAAGGAATTTGGGCGGCCGGCGATTGCACCGACACCCTTTATCATCAAAACAACATAGCCGCCGGCGATGCTGTCAAGGCCTTGGAAAATATTTATCTTTCCCTAACCCCCTAAAATCCCCCTTATCTTAAGGGGGACCCGAACATTTGGACGACAAAAATCGCCTGGCGGTTTTTGTAGAAGCCGGTGGAGGTGGCTATGCCTATTTCAGTGAATTTGGGGTTCATGATATTCAAAAAGTGACCGCGGGAATTCATCCATGCGGTTTCTACATCTTCGCTGTTTTCAAAATTAACAGCTAGATTTTCTCCGGCGTATAAATATTTGTAACCAACCAATTCAAACCAATACCACGGCGTTTTACCCTCGGGCGTATTGTGGGCGAAATAGCTTCTAGTCGCCATATCGTCAGCTTTCATCTGGGCCGCCTTTTCAAGAAGCGGATTTATTTTTAATTCTGAAATATTAGCGGCTATTCTATTTTGATTAGTTAAATTAACCAAGACGCTGGCATAAATCGCCGAGAGTGAATCAATAACCCCGATTCGCAAACCAGGCACAACTCCAATTAAAACAACCAGAACCGCCAAACAAACAATAGCGATTTTTAATTTCATCCTGTTAGAAATTTTCATAATTTCTTTAATCCCCCTCATTCCTTGATTTTAAAACAAATCTCCAAAAAATGTAAGCGATTAAAAGCACAAGAAGAACCCAAAACCACCACCATGAGAATAAATTATTCCAGCCGCCGGCAAACGCGGCGGCCAAATTGTTTTCATTAGAAGTTGACGCCGCGCTATTGACTCCGAGTATTTCTCCCGCCGACTCCGCCCCCGGCTTCGTCGCGCTAACGCCAGAAATTCCCAAAGAACCGGAAGTTGGCACTGTAAACTTGTGCTCATAGCTTATAGTTGGAGGCGAAGCGCGAGAAACTACTCTATACACATAAGTTGCACCCGGTGTTAAACCGGTCAAAGTCATAGAGTGGTTTATGACTTTATTTAAATCTTCACTTGTACCAAACGGATAACCAAAGTATGGGGAATTATTTAAATCCAAAATATATGGGCTGCCAGACGCAAGGCCGTAAATAACTTGGGAAGTAGCCGGTTTATTCGTTTCCCAATGAATAGCAATGCTTGTTGTTTCTAAAATCGGGTCTTCGTTTCTTTCATTGTAAATAAGCAGATGCGAGCCGCCTGAACCGCCTCCCGAAGCGCCGCCTCCAGTGCCATGTTCAGGAGTTATAACAATGTCGTTGGTGCAATGCTGGTTGCCACCCGAAAATCCGACGCAAATATCAAACTTGAGGGTCTTGCCTTGATAATTGTCACTCGCATTTTCAAGAAAAGTTATTTTTAAATTATAGGTTTTGGAATCACCTGTGCCAATACTAGACAATGGCACCGGGCCGGCGTTCAGGAAATCTTCAAAATTGTTATTGTAAATTTCCGTTGAGCCATCAAGTATTCTCAAATTCATTTGACTGGCCAAATTGCCGATATTGGAAGTATTAACCGCTTCTATATAAGCGTTTCTTTCAACACTATCGCCATTTCCCATGATTATGCTTGCTTCTTTATAATCACCCGGCAAAAAATTGGAATCGCTGAAAAGCGGATTTGGATTAAAAGAAACAGAAAGAGGCGGGTTGGCCGCGAAAGCCGAGAGGGGAAGCAAGAACAAAATTGGAATTATAATTTTTTTCATATTGTTTCTGGTTCTATAATTACTGGCGTTTCAATAATTGGTTCTGACACGACCTCACCCCCGCCCTCTCCTTGCGAAGGAGAGGGGGCCAGAATTACTTCCGGCTCAGGTGGTATTATGGCTGGTTCTGCTTCGCCCGCCGTCTTGTCCGGCATAGCTTCAGCGACGTCGGAAGCCTCTGGCGAAGGTTGGGGTTCAATTATTTCTGGTGTTGTACTGGCTGTTTCTGCAATAATTTCCGGTGTTGTTGTGGCTACTAAATCACTAATTATATTTTCAGTGCTTGTAGCGATTGATTCTGTGCTAGTGGCCGTTTCCGTGGTCAACGATTCACCCCCTACTATTTGAGCCGTTAAATCTACTAATGACCCGTTTCCTAAAATTTCCTCAATTTTATTCGGCCCGCCTGGTGTCGGTATCGGGTCAACCCAAGCGCCAGTGCCATCCGGAATTCTAGCAAAAGATTTGTTTATCGGTACACTAGAAGAAGAATAAGAATAAAAATCTTGGGAAACACCGCTACTGTTATAAAGCGTGATTGTTTCAGCGCCAGAATTATTTAAAAAACTTTTATTCATATAAACTACCAACCAGCCATGCGGAGCAATAGTTGTGCTTGATGCGTGTATGGAAAAATCATAAGTATTGCTTAATAAAATATTTACATTATTATTTTCTGCATCCCTAATATACCAACTGCTTAATTCAAAACTGTTTGTTGAACTGTTATTATACAACTCAACCCATTCTCCATCTGGCGCGTCTGCAAAATCATCACCGATCGGATTAGGCAAAAATTCATTCAATACAATATCCGGCACGGCTGGCGCCGGTATAGTTGGCGCTGTTCCAATTTGGATTGAACCAACCATTTCGGCAATATCGCCAAAACCTTGCGAACTATTTGGCAAATTTGTCTGCCAAGCCGCGTAAGAAATTTTGAAATTGCATATTTTGCCTAAATCAGCAGATGGAATAGAATCAGCCACCGTGAAAGTAAAATCCCATTGGACGGGACCAGTCGGAACACCGACACTTGAAACAAAATCTTTCAATAACGCCGAGTAGTTTTGAAGAGAACTTGAGGCAGATATTGTAATATAATCGCAGGCGGTCTGGTTGGTATCCAAAATTGTTGAACTGGCAAAATATTGATAGTCCAAATTGGCTAGATTTGTTTTTGATAATATAGTTGTGGTTGTTGTGGAATTGCCAGAAAGAACAACGCCAGATACATTTCCGCCAGAAATACCGATGTCTAATATTCCAGCAGAAAATGTATTGTCAACCGAGTTTTCAATATCATTGAAATAAGCGTTAGTCGGATAAACATTAAAAACCAACATCCCCATTATTAAAAGCGTAGCTGGCGCAAATCTAAACACCGCCTTCTCAAATTTTTTAAATATCTTTTTCCTTTTTCTTCTGGTACTAAACATTTCCTTCTAAATTATTTGAAATTTTGGAATTTTTTATCTTCTTGACTTCTTTCATTATTTTCCTCGCCTCATCATAAATGATAAGAGTGGCCGGCAGAATGACAATTAAAACCAAACCGAGCGGTTTTCTGACAAAATCAACCGCATACCCGGCAAGAGGCGCGGAAAGATAAACCTTGCCGATAATATCTTTTCCTGAAACCTCTTTCATATCCTCCGCGTTATTGGCATCGCCTCTGGTTTTATAAATCGTCTGACCCTCCTGGACGCGAATTTCTGCAATGCGGTGAGTGGTCGGTATCTGATTTTTTGTATTTGGACCGAAAGTGATTATATCCCCGACTCCATAATTTGATACCGGTTTTACCACTATTATACTGCCAATATGAACGGCTGGTTCCATTGAACCGGACAAAACAGTCAGAACTTTTATATTGCCCGTGATTGGAAAAATAGAAACGATGAGCAGTATGGCGACAGCCAAAATTAAAGCAAGAACTATGTAATAAATTATTTTTGATAATTTTTTCATAATATTTTTAAGGCCTCACTCTCCCTCCCCACTTTTTAATAAAAGTGGGGAGGGGTTAGAGGCTTCAAAATTACTTTACGACGACTAATTATTGGTGTCGTTGTAATTTATGAGACCTGTCTCATACAGGTTGTTTGCGTGGTCCCAACCGGACGGATAGGTAGTTGACGGAACTAACCATACTTTACCGTTAGTTATATCAACTCCCAAATCTGGACTTCCGCTAAGTGAAAGTGATGTTCCAACGGCTGTTTCAGAACCAATAACTTCTTCACTAACATACGGGAAGTTTCCGCTTGGTCCGACATAAAGCAAAGTATAACTCAAGTTGGGAGTGTTTACGGTGGCACTGAAGTTATAATTGAATGTATCGCCTGATGTCTGGTAATTTAGAGTTCCTTTTACGCTGTCAAATTGGAGAATGTCCCAATTTGGCGCTCCGCTCTTGTTTTCAAGAACAACAGATGCTAAACCATTATCGCCTTGCGGCAATTGCTCACCCTTGATCGTCATATCAAATGACAATGTATCGCCTTGATATTCATTCCCAGTCTGCGGGTCAAAATGGTAGCTTTGCTTTACTAGCATATATCCGCCAACTGGAATCATGCCCAGAGTGACATACTGGTCTTGCCCATAAACATCAGTCAAACTTTTTCCTTCGGCGTCAGTGTAAATATCCTGCCACCAGATTTCTTGACTACTGGCATCGTAAACTTTCACCGACAAATCATAAACAATTTTGCTTTGGACATCATCTTTTTTGACTCCCAATGCGGTCTCGGCCACGCATTCTGGTTCAGACGAGGTGTTTTCTTGTAAAGCCGAACAGAAGTAATTTTGAACTTCTCCGCCAGTGTTTACAAAAGCACTTAGATTTTTGGAAACATTGACTGGATTTGTGCCAACATTGGTTATGTCAAAATTGATATAACCCGTTTCTCCTGGTTTCAAGTCGCCAATGCTATAACTTTGTGTCCATGGATTTTGCTGATCGATTGCAATATCAATCGTCCCTGCACTGAATGTATTTCCAGTACTTGTTTCAGTATCGGAGAAAAACGCTCTGGTGGCGCCGACGGCAACTACAGAGACGACGGCAATAACCGCCAAACTTAAAATAATTCTTTTCATCCCGTTAGAAGTAGGGAATCATAACTAATAAAGTTATTCTCCCTCTACTCAAAATTAATTTTTATAATGATTTCTCGATCTTGATTCCCGCGACTTCTAACGGGATTCATATCGATTGGCTAATAATTTTCTAAAGAACATAACTTTCATCCCGCGTTGCATTCGACCGGCTGTCAATATGTGACACCTGGCGCGAGGTTTTAGTACTCAGGTTCAGATTACTCGCTCTAATTTTAATAAGCAAAATAGTTATCCCCAACTATTAAAAATGGCTTTTAGATAACCATTTTAGCCCCAAAAATTTGATTAAACCGAAAAGGACAAAATTATTATTTTGCAACATTGTCCTTTTGAAATACTGATTTGTGCGCGGTACAGGGCTTGAACCTGTGGCCTCGTCTACGTCAAAGACGCGCTCTACCAACTGAGCTAACCGCGCATAATTTAAATATATCAGAAAAATAAAATTTAGACACTTCTCCCCTCTCCTGCATCTAGGAGAGGGGTCGGGGGTGAGGTATAATAAATGGAATGAGAAATAAAATTGGAAGTACAATATTCGTTTGCAGTCTTGCAGTGGTGGTTTTAGTTTTTGTTTTAAGAGGTAATGAGACGCCAGTCCCCCACCGCAATTCAGTAGACGCTCAAATATCTCAATATTCAGACAAATACATAACCAGAAACGCAGTTGTTGCCGATTCCCAATTTAAAAATATCGCTTTTGATGCGAGTCCAAAATCATCTTTTTTTCAAAACCAAATCGCGGCAGCAATCAGGGCCGTTAAGTTTTTTAAGTTGTCGGCAAAAAAGGGGGAGGTTAGAGAATACGGCAGTTGGATTTGGACGCCCATTATGCAGATGACGCCGGAATATACGGAGTCGGTTCTTTCCGATGCCAAAACAAACGGAGTGAATGCTATGTATGTTTCCATTGACACTTATCTGGATATTTTTACAATGCCGAAGGGGCCGGAAAGAGAAAGACAAAAAGAATTATTTTCTCAAAAATTGGAGGACTTTATTATTCGCGCCAATAAAAAAGGCATTGTGGTTGACGCCGAAGCCGGCTGGCGAAATTGGGCGGAAGACGGCAATGAATACAAGGCCTTTGCTGTTATAAATTATGTCAAGAATTTTAATGCCGAACATAAGAATAAATTCAGGGGCTTCCAATATGATGTTGAGCCGTATCTTTTAGAATCATACAAAAAAGACCCTTCTTCCGTTCTTAAAAATTTTGTTGAACTGATAGACCGAACGGAATATTTTATGGCCGCCAGCACCCTTAAATTTTCCGTCGTTGTGCCCGATTTTTATGACGGAAAAGATAATGCGACTCCAAAATTTTCATACAACGGGAAAAAAGATTACACTTTTGGGCATTTGCTGAATATTTTGGATAAAAGGCCGGACAGCTCAATTATTGTTATGTCTTACAGAAATTTTGCCGAGGGCGAAGACGGGGCGATAGAAATTTCAAAAAATGAAATGCGGACTGCCAAGCGCGGCTCATACGACACCAAAATAATAATAGCCCAAGAGACCGGCGATGTGCCTCCACCTTACATTACATTCCACGGCACTTCCAAAAATTATCTCTTCAAGGAAATAGAAAAAATCAACGCCGCCTTCAGCCCTCAATCAAACTTTGGAGGCATAGCCGTGCATTATGTCAACGCCTTTTTGGCCCTGAAATAATATGTCAAAGGGCATCTTTGCCCCGCTTGCTCTTCCAGTTTTCCTATTACAGATAATCTGCTTATGGGACTTCCGTTGACTGTAGCCGCGACAAGGATACCTTTTGAATACTGAAGGCTCGCAAGGATAACTACTACCGCAATACCAATGGCAATAATGGGAAACTTTGATTCTCTAATCCTCGACGGTTTTTGGTTTTCTTGGTCCTTATCTCTGATTATTGTGTCCATATTTTATTTTCGCTTAATTAATTTGTTTATTCTTAATTAATAAATTTTATAACCCGCAGCCGCTCTGTTTTCTCTGTGGCTGTGACACTGTTTCTGCTGCTGCACCGGAACCAATACCGCATCCGCCCCCGCTTCTTGACCCAGATACCGGAGCTACTTGTGCTGAAATTCTTGCAAACCCTTGGCCGCTAGAATAATTTGCTCCTAAAATTTCTTGCGGGTTTACGTCTTTCCATTCAACGCCTTTTCCTTTCATATAAGTAGCTATGGTTAGGTAGGTGTCTGGGAACCAATAAGAATTAACTGCCAGGGCTGCTTTCCACATATCCTGTTCGCTTGCCCCCTGAGAAGCCATGAGCTCCAAGAGGCCGAGCATGGCCATACCATGATTGCAATCTGGAAAATGAGTTGAATTTCCACAACATGGTCTGTAAACTCCTCTGGAAATTTTGTCCACCAAAGCTTGCTGCTCTAGAGTCAATTGGAAGAATAAGTGCCTGTTGTAATGGTCCATTGCGCTGCCTACCGCGACAGTCCATCCTCCAGTAGAGGCGAAATTGGCCGCTCCTCTGTATTGCGGATTTTTCATTTCCTTTGGATCATTCAGTATTTCGTTTCCGTTTGAAAGACCCAGAGCCCAAAACAGGTTTAGAAGATACCCAGCATTATTGTCGTTGATTATGATTTTGCTTTCATTATTTCCGGTCAATAACTTTTGATATTCGTCCGTAAATTGGCCTGAGTAAACATCTTTGAATTTTTGCTCATCAATGACCCCGGCACTTATCAATTTTTTACCAAGGTCGCCCCAAGTCACTGGCAACTCTACTCCTGCGACAGGCAGGATTTCCTTTTCCAATTCTGTTTTCTGCACTTGCTCTGCTTTACTTTGGGCCACAATCGCTTTTTGCTGAGTGCCCGGAATATTTATCCAGTTGTTATACATCAAAGCCCCGGCGAGTAAGGCTCCAGCGATGATAATTGCTACCGGTATCGGTATCTCAAACGATTTGCTTTTTTGAGGTACATCGTTTTCAAAATTTTTGTTTTCCATGTTTTTTATCTCGAGCGAAGTCGAGAGATTATTCTTTGCAACAATCTACTAATTTGCTAATAATGTCTTCAACCGTGTCTGGTTTGTCTGATTTGTTTTTTAGTTCAGACACGTCTATTAATTTGAGCCGAAGTCCCCAAAAAAGAGAGTAAATATGATATGCCTTTTTAAACATATCCTCGGCTTCATCTTTTTTGCCGGTTGATTGCAGTTTGGTTCCCACTTCTATCAATCGCATGGTGGTAGAAAGCAGGTGTTTGGTTATGCACCAAGTTTCTCCCTCGTGCTGGTCAATCATTTTAGCCATAAGCTGCTTTCTGATTTCTCTGATTTCGCCGAGCAAGTCGAAATATTCGCTCTTGCCGGTTTTTTGACCGGTAAAATAGAAGTGCTCTTCCAGACTAATCAAATTCATAACAGCTATGCTCAAATCTTCCTCCATAGAGAGGTCAATTTCTCCTTTGGCTTTCAACTTGTTTATTTTTTCTACAAGCTCGTCCATTGTTGGTTTTTTGTCCATAGTATTTTTCGGTTAATTTAATTCTGCAATTTTGTTGAAGATTGAATCGTTTGCTATAGCCATATTGGGATCATCGGATACATACCTAACGATGCCCTCCTTATCAATCACTACATATGTGTGCCCAGGCAATGACCCTTTGTGCATTGAGGAAGCCGTGGTTAACAGGCCGAGCTGTTTGGAAGCACTAGCGCCCGTGTCAAACATGGTAGTTGCTTTGGCAAGCTGAGGCATTTTAGCTATTGCCGTTTTCCAATCTTTTGCGGAATCGACCACGACCGAAATAGCTTGGATATCGGAAGTGTTAAATCTTGCATCACTTCCAAATGCCGCTATTTGGTTCCAACAGGCCGGATAGCACATAAGCCCTTCGTTAAAGAACAGGACCGTGTCTTTTCCTTTGAAGTTCGCCGCAGTGTATACTTTGCCGTCTTTATCACTCAGTTGAATGTCCGGTAGAGGTTTACCAACTAACGCATTTAACGTTTCGTTATTTGCAACAGTAGTTCCTCCTCCGCCATGATGACTGGCCATATCCTGGGAGGCGGTATTTGTTCCGGCTGATTGAGCTGTCGGCGGAGAAGTCCTATACAGAAAGAATCCGAGACCTCCAACGCCAACTACAAAAAGCAGTGCAGTCAAAAACGGTAAATATTCTCTAAATTTACTTTCATTTTTTTCTCTATTTTTCATTGTTTTGATTTTTACTTAGTTTGATAAATTTGTAAGTCATATAAGAGACAATTCCTATAAAGATAAGAGCCCACACGTACTCAGGGAGAAGTTTTACATAGCCCTGAATGGCAGTGATGAACTTAGCGTTATAGATGTTCATTTCCAATTGATAATCGGAGCGCATGGACAACTTGTCTACAAAAGCAAGATAAGTTATGTAAACGCCCATAAGAAGAAATATCAGACTGGAAATAAGTTCTGAGATGGTAATACGCCATTGCCAATTTCCGATTCCCATTTTGACGATTTTCTTTGCGTTCTTGATTTTGTCAGTAAGGTTGTATTTATCAAGAAACGCGGCGATGAGGAAAAGGGGCAAGGTCATGCCCAGTACATAAGCCAGAGTGTATATCACTCCCCACAATATCGTGCCACTTGCCACAGAGAGAGCTAAAACACCAGCCAAAACGGGAGCGCAGCAAGTGGTGGCAATAGCAGAGAATATACCCAACAGGTATATGGAGGAGACATTCTTTTTCATTCCATCGCGAACATAAGTTGGAGTGGTCAATTTTTTA
>ERZ1292629.1879-Hain-H43-01um-R1-1879-length-19178-cov-9_pt1 | contig 19178 bp, 22 predicted proteins | sample MGYA00564399_ERZ1292629 | MGnify/ENA primary metagenome ERZ1292629 (study PRJEB36523, sample SAMEA6512636) | groundwater metagenome | collected 2019-01-08 | study: AquaDiva: Metagenomics assemblies of 32 groundwater samples | reverse complement strand
CGATAAACACTCACCAAACAAAAAATGTCCGTATGGACATTTTTTGTTTGGTGCGTCCTGCAGGGATCGAACCTGCGACCTTCACAATGTCAATGTGACGCTCTACCACTGAGCTAAGGACGCAACTTACAATGCGTACACCAAACGCGGATTCCTAACAACGAAATACTGATTGTTCATCCAGGCGAGAAACTATTGCTCTAATTTTAGATTTAGCGCCTGAGCCGCTCCAATATTAAATCCAACAGGTTTCTCGGAAACGCTCGGAGCTTTCAAAGACGCGTGCAAGCTGGTTAATAAAACACGGCTCCCCCAAAGAAAATAAATTCCTAAAATAGTAAGCAGCAAAAGCGCAAGTCCTATCAGGATCGCTTGGGGATGCAGCTTGAAAAGCTTTTTCATGCGCGCGATCTAATCCCTATTTAAAAAAGACTTTTCCATTGGTAATGATTCTGTATCCGACATCACTCCTCGTCACGTCAAACGTATCCAGATTAACCAAAAAGCGCGTTGACTGTAATTCTATATCCTTCAGGAACGCGGTCAAGGCATCAAGAGTTCCTGCTATATCGAGAGAAAAACTTATATATCCCGGAAAATTTTCTTGCGGCGCAACTTCGGATCCGGAAAAAGAAAAATTCATCGCAACTTGCCGCACCCGCGCCAAACCTTCAAGCCAACCATCAAAATCAATCAGCTGGTCTTTCGGCACCAATAGTTTATTCATGGCTTTCTCGTAGCGAGCCGATTTTTGATCGTCGCGCTTTAATTCTGCAAGATTTCCAAGCACCACGGCATTATTCGCGATCAAAAGCCGATCGGCGGCAATTTCTCTTGCGATAGTATTTAAGGATCTTGAAAAGAAATAAAAAACAACGCCGAAAACTATAATGCTTCCAATTATCAAGGCGGCGCCTGTAATTACCTCTCTTCTAAAATTTCTGAACATGTACGCACTAATAAGTATACCCCGTAGGGAAACAAATGGAAAGAGAAAAATATTTTTCAGTAAACTAAGTCAGAACTAGCAAATTTAATATGCGCCGATAACCAAGAATATAATTATAGAAACACAGAAAATATTTTTTATTTCCTACGGAGTGTATCAAAGTCGACGCAATTATTACACCGAACAAAATATGCATTCGGTTTTCTAAAAATAATCGTGGTAAGATATGTTTAACTCGCAGCCAAAAAGCCACCGAAAAAAATGCGCGAACATATATTCTACAACGCGATAAATAGCGCACTTGAGAGCAACTATGGGAAACTTTTGAAGTTTTTAGAAAAGTTCAGATTGTGGGAAACATCGTGGAATCATTTAGACGTTGCGAAAAGACAAGGAATTAACCCGGAAACAGAATGGAGGCGGCTCGAGAAACTCGGAATAGAACTCATACTGCAAGACGATGAAAAATTCCCGGCCATTCTCAAAGAAATACCTCTGCCTCCTTTTGGAATATATCTGCGCGGACTCCTCCCTATAAATGAGTTCTCGCTTGCCATCATTGGAACTCGCAAAGCATCGAACGAAGGAAAGGGCATCGCGAAAAGATTTTCGCGAGAACTTGCAGAAAAGAACTTCGCGATCATAAGCGGACTCGCGCTTGGAATCGACGCCGCCGCGCACGATGGGTGCCTTGATGTGGAAGGGAAAACGGTAGCTGTTTTGGCAAACGGCCTTGATTCGATCTATCCAAAAACCCACCACTCTCTCGCAAAAAAAATTTTAAATAAAAATGGGGCTCTTATCTCCGAATACCCGCCAGGGGCTCCGCCATTTCCCCCTCGTTTCCTCGAAAGAAACCGAATCATAAGCGGCCTAGCGCGCGGAACGCTCGTGGTTGAAGCTCCGGAAAGATCGGGATCGCTTGCGACGGCCCGCTTCGCAATAGATCAAAACAGAGAGGTGTTTGTAATTCCGGGGTCAATTTCCAGCCAAAACTTTCTGGGATCAAATCGGCTTATCAGAAGCGGAGCGCAACTGGTAACGCGTCTTGAAGATATCCTAGAGACATTCGGTATAGAGATTAAGGCAAAAGCGGCGGAAGTAATAAGACTAGAAAGCGACGAAGAGCGACTTATATATGCCGCGCTTCAAAGCATATCCCACCCGGCAGACGTGGAGGCGATTATGGAAATCACGAATCTTACTGTGGCGGAAGCAAACACAACTCTTTCCTTCCTTATAGTCAAAAACATTGTCAAAGAAACAGAAGGCGGCTATACTCTGGAAAAGTAAAAATTCAAATGTTAAAGCTTAAAAGCAAAGAACAAGCCCCGATTCTGAATCGGGATAATTTCTAACTTTTGAGTTTTAAGATTTAACTTTTAACCTTTTGAAATGAAGCTCTTAATCGTAGAAAGCCCGGCAAAAGCGAAAACTATCTCGAAATACCTTGACGGAAAATATGACGTCCTTCCGTCAATCGGGCATATCCGCGACCTTCCGAAAAGCAATAAAAAAGCTGTCGATATAGAAGCAGGGTTTGTTCCGCGCTACGAAATCTCCAAAGGTAAAGAAAAAATTGTTTCGGAAATTCAAGCTCATGCGTCAAAAGCAAGCGAAATCCTGTTGGCGACCGACCCGGACCGCGAAGGCGAGGCTATTGCGTGGCACATCTCGCAAATTCTCACGGCCGACCGACCCAAAAAGACGCTCAACATAAAAAGGGTCGTCTATCACGAAATAACAAAAGAGGCCATACAAGATGCCCTAAAGCACCCGCGCGAGATAGACGAGAACCTGCGTCGCGCCCAAGAGGCGCGACGGGTGCTCGATCGCCTTGTCGGCTACGACCTCTCCGGGCTCATCTGGAAAAAGGTTCGCTATGGTCTTTCTGCCGGCCGCGTCCAATCGCCCGCTCTCCGCATAATCATGGAAAGAGAACGTGAAATCCGCGCATTCAATCCTGTCACATATTGGGTAATCACCGCGCAGACAAAAACAAAATCCGACATATCGCTCACGCTTCTCTGCAGTAAAGAACCGACTGAAAAAACCGAAGTTGAGCGAATTCTTGAAGTAGGAAAACGGTCGCCATGGTTTGTAAAAGACATGGAAGAAAGCGCCGTAACACGAAGCCCGCGCGCGCCATTCACTACATCCACGCTCCAACAATCAGCGAGTTCTCGACTGGGCTTTTCACCATCACGCACCATGATGATCGCCCAGCGTTTATATGAAGCAGGCCACATTACGTACATGCGAACTGATAGCACCACGATTAGCCAAACCGCACTTGGTCAAATTGCAAACGTCGTTATAAAAAAATTCGGCAAAGAATTCGTAAACACGCGCCAATATGCGACAAAAAGCAAAAACGCCCAGGAGGCGCATGAGGCAATCCGCCCAACGGACGCAACGAAAGAAATACGGGGCGCGATGCCAGAACAAAAAAAGTTATATCAATTAATCTGGCAGCGCGCGGTTTCAAGCCAGATGGCCGATGCGCGGATCGCTCGCACGAAAATCTCTGCGAACGTGACGAAAGGCGACATTCCCGATTTCGCGGCGACAGGAAGCCGAACGATTTTCCACGGATGGCTGGCCGGAGACCCGGAAGCGCGGGGCGAAGACATAGAACTCCCGAAAGTTACCAAAGGCGAACCGCTCATGCTCACCGAGCTTCTAAGCGAAGAAAAGCAAACCGAACCGCCGCCGAGATATACGGAAGCCGGCCTAGTTAAGGAACTTGAAAAACGCGGCATCGGCCGCCCCTCCACATACGCTTCCATCATAAAAACACTCGAAGATCGGCTGTATGTGGAGAAAATCGGCCGCGCGCTCAAGCCAACGGACACGGGGGACGTCGTGAGCACATTTCTCGAGCATAATTTTGGAAACTACATCAGCGACACATTCACGGCAGAAATGGAAAACGAATTGGACGAAATCGCCGAAGGAAAGCGAGAATACGCTAAAACGCTCAAAACCTTCTATGTGCCATTTTCAAAAGACGTTAAAGCGAGCGGGAAAACAACGGAAAAAATCACAACGCTTGGCGATGCGCCAAGCGATATAAAATGCCCGACTTGCGGAGGACCCATGATCATCAAACTAGGCCGCACCGGAAAATTCCTTTCCTGCAAACGGTTTCCAGAATGCGCAGGCGCTCGCACCATGGAAGGAAAAGAGCTTGATGGGCCGAAAGAAACCGGGGAAATGTGCCCCGAGTGCAAGGAAGGGAAATTAGTTGAACGGGACGGCCGTTTCGGGCGATTTATTGCCTGCGCGCGTTACCCGAAATGCAAATTCATCAAGCGCGATGAAAACTCTGCGCAAAATTCTTCAGGTGTAAAATGCCCAGTATGTAAAAAGGGAGATTTAGTAGAACGCCGCGGCCGCTTCGGCATTTTCTGGAGCTGCTCAAACTATCCTTCATGCAAAAACGCCATTAAAGCAAAACCGACGGGTGCGATATGCCCGATGTGCCAGTCACTTATGATGGAAGGAACGAAAACAATCCCTGAAAGATGTAGTAATAAAATGTGCCCGAATCATAATCCTCACAAACTGAAAGAGAAAAAATAACTTCCCTATCTTTCGGTCCCGAATTTCTGTAAAATATTTTGCAATTCCTCATTTGAAAAAAACGAGATCTCGATTTTTCCGGCTTCCTCTCCTTTTTTGCGAATCGAGACAGGCGTGCCGAGTTCGGCCGATAATCGTTCTTGCATTATTTTGAGTTCCGGCGAAAGCATGTCGCCATGCGTAAACCCGTCGCCAGGTTCCTTCTCCCTGCGCACGCGCTCCCTCACATCACGCGTGGTAAGTTTGTTCAATACGATATCATCAAAAAGCCGCTTCTGCGCGCCGGGGTTTTCAATCGCAAGCAAAAACCGCCCGTGACTTTCGGTTATCTGTCCTTTTTCAAGCGCTTCCTGAATATACGGCGGCAAATCAAGCAGGCGGACGGAATTCGCGACCGTTTCCCTGCTTTTACCGAGTTTCGACGCAATCTCGCGCTGCGTCAAGTGAAATTCCTCCTGAAGTCGCTGGAATGCCCTAGCGGCTTCAATTGGATTTAAATTCTCGCGCTGGATATTTTCAATAACCGCGAGCTGGAGTTTTTCGATCTCCAAATCGACATTGCGTATAATCGCTGGGACAATTTCGAGCCCAAGCATCTTCGCCGCCATTAACCGCCTCTCCCCGGCAATAAGCTGATAACTCACATCAACGCCCGACGGAGTTTCCTTTTCAACCCTCGTTACTACAAGTGGCTGTAAAAATCCGAACTCGCGGATCGAATACGCAAGTTCGCGAATTCCTTCTTCGCTGAAATTTTTCCGCGGCTGATTTGGGTTGGGAGCAATTCTTGAAACCTCGAGATGGAATATGTGATCCTCGTCAATTTTCTTCTGCGGCGTCAGCGGAACGGCTACTGCGAGTGGTTTTTGCTTTTCCTTTGCCTCTGATGCAACATGCTGGGGCTGCATTGCCGGTGTCGCGACTGGAGCCACTTCCGATACTGACGACACATCTGACGCTGGCGCGAAAGGAGCATTTGTTTGTGGAATTTTTGGCAAGGGAGATGCAGGCGCAGGCACGCCACTCTTGGGTTCATCATCTCCTATCGGCGGAATTAACGATTCTAGTCCTTTTCCTAACATGATAGTAGTTTAAAACTTAAAGGTTAAAACTGAAAACTTTTAGCTTTCATTTTTCAGTTTATATGTTGAAATTCCCGAAATTTGGACTTGCTATAACGCCTTGATCAACTTCGGTCGCTGTATCTTGGCTTAAAATTTCTTCCGCCAACTGCCGATAGGCAATTGCTCCTGAAGAATTTGGGCTATGAAGTATAATTGGCTTCGAGAAACTCGGCGCTTCTGCCAATGCAACGCTCCTCGGAATCTCCGTTTTAAACACGCGGTAGGGAAAATGCAGACGAAGGTTCTTCGCGACCTCGCGGCTCAAGTGCTCCCGCTTATTATACATCGTAATGAACGCGCCGGTAACCGTAATTTTGTGCCTTAAGTTGTTTTTTATAAGCTCTATCGTTTCTAAAAGCTGGCTGATGCCTTCGAGGCTGTAATATTCTGCCTGGACCGGGATCAGCACCTCGTCGCTCGCCACAAGACCGTTTACAGTAAGCAAGCTCAAGCTCGGCGGCAAGTCGATCAAAATGTAGTCGTATTTGTGTCTGATGCTGTTTAAAAATTTTCTCAAAAATTGTTCTCGTCCGTTGATATTCACGAGTTCAACCAAAATTCCTGCGAGATGAGGCGCAGAAGGAATAAAATGGAAATTAAAAAGCTGCGACGACTTCACTAAATCGTCGGCGGATATCTGTCCAATAACACCGTGATACACGCTTGGCGCATCAGCGGCATACGCATGCCCCAAAGCGGAACTCGCATTCGCCTGAGGATCGAAATCGACAAGCAACGACCGCTTCCCCAGAGCCGCAAGATACGCGCCAAGATTCACCGCGGTGGTTGTTTTCCCAACGCCTCCCTTTTGGTTGCAAATTGCTATAACTCGTGCCATCTCTTGTTGATTTTACGCTAAAAAAAGGTAAAATTAAAGGCGTGGCCGAAGTGGCGAAACCCGGCAAACGCGCGACACTCAAAATGTCGTGGGCGCAAGCCCTTGTGGGTTCAAATCCCACCTTCGGCACAATTCTGATGGCAAAACCGAGATTGCTTGATAAAAATTTCAAATGGACACCGCAGCTTGCTTACGCAGTTGGCCTCCTAGTAACCGATGGAAATTTATCTAAAGATGGCAGGCACGTAACAATGCGGTCTGCCGAAACTCAACTTCTTGAGACGTTTAAAAAGTGCCTCGCCCTCAATAACAAAATAGGGCAAGCAAACAAAAACGGAATTATTTCTTACAAAGTCCAATTTGGAAATGTTCAATTCTACAGATGGTTATTGAAAATAGGACTATTCCCGGCAAAAAGTTATACCAATCGATCTAACCTTCCGTGCCTCGAAAGAAAAAAGATTGTTGCTCAAAGCGCGATTGATATTATTAAAAAACAAAAACGGCGGGAATATACATTTATATAAAAGCCACTCCTCGCCCACTACGGTATTGAAAGAAACCTATTTCTTATGCTATCTTTGCTTTTATAGGCACCGCCGCGGTAGCTCAGTGGCAGAGCAATCGCCTGAAGAGCGATTGGTCGTCAGTTCGATTCTGACCCGCGGCACCAGAAATTCTTGGCCGCCAAGGCACATACTGAAAAAGAAAGTGCCGGGCCTCTTTGTGAGGACCGGCACTATTGACGGGACATACCCGCCGGCGACTATGTCGCCGTAGCAAGCAACACATTGACGAGGTCTTGCAGTGCCTGGGGCATAAACGGCTTATTTAGGAGTCGGGCGCCGCACTCGGAAACCTCCTGATTCGGAACCCACGCCCCTGGCACATACGCGGTCATCAGAACAACCGGAATGTGCTGGTGATTGTCCATGATCCATCGCGACAGCTGCGCCCCGTTCATTTTCGGCATCTGCATGTCCGTTACCACAAGACTAATGCCGTGATCGGCTTTCCCAAGCTCCATTTGGGCCAGCTCTCCGCTTTCAACCTCGGTCGTCTCATAGTCTGCCTTTCGTAAGCATGTTGCCACCAAAGACCTCATGGCAACATCGTTATCCACGACTAGGATTTTCTTTTTCATATTTCGTCGTCTCTTTTTTGATGGGTTTAGGATTATTCAACTTTCAAGTTGCGGAAAATATACTAAAACAAAACTTCTCTTTTGGCAAGAGAAACTCGGAAAAACACTGAAAATACAAGGCTATTTGGCTGTCGAGGTGTTGTTATTCACTCCCAAAAGCTCGACTGTAAACTTAAGCGTCGAGCTTGGAGGAATCGGGCCGCTGCCCTGGACTCCGTACCCAAATTCGGGAGGAACAACCAGCGTCCGCTTCCCGCCAATTTTCATTCCGGCTATTCCAAGATTCCATCCGCGTATTAGACGATCATCGCCCAACACAAACTCAAGCGGCTGATTCCGGTCATATGAACTATCAAATTTTTCTCCATTCAAAAATTCGCCTAGATAATTAACGGAAAGCGTATCGCCTTTTTTAGCTTCCGAGCCCGTTCCAACAACAAGATCTTTTATTTGCAAAATAGACAAGGCTTTTAGTTCTTCTTGGCGAGCTATTTCTTCAGCTGCAAGAATCTCCTTTGCAACACGCTCATCGAGCGTAGCATTGTACCATTTACCGCCAGTGATGAACGCGACCGCGATCAATATAAATATAACTATTTTTATTGCCGGCATATTGTTATGAAATTTTAGAACCCGCTGGCGCAGCCTCCGCAACGCTCACGATAACCGGATTTCCGTTTTCGTCGTGCGCCGCGAGAACCATACCCCTACTTTCAAAACCCATCAATGTCCGCGGATCAAGATTCGCGACAATGACGATACGTTTACCGACGAGCGCTTCCGGTTCGTATGCTTTTCCAATTCCGGCGACAACTTGCCTCGGAACTGCTTGCCCGGCACTATCCGTATCGCCCGCCAAAACCTGAAGTTTAACGAGTTTTTCCGACCTCTCAACTCGCTCCGCTGAAATAATATTCGCGACCCGAAGATCTATATTCCTAAATTCCTCTATCGTCACGAAGAAAGTGTATCAAAAGGAAGCTCGAGCCGCAAGTTTTTACGCACTATGCGAATTGTTTTACTTCGCTAAGCGAATACTCCAACACCTTATCCCCATCGCCAAACAAAAATCTCCCGTGAAATTTTTTCCCTTTTAGAAACAATGGAAACCAATAGGTATCGTCCGGCCACATGCTCGCAAATGGAATCTCATCAACCGCAAACCATTGTGGCCGCATCTCATCAGATTCAGCGGGTTCGCCGCTAAAACCACCGGACCGAAATATGTGAACTTCGAGAATTTCCGAATTGCCATGTCCGCCAGAGGCCGATCCTCCTCCGGAGGAAAACTCGAATTCGATAATTCCAGCTTTTTCGATGTCCAAAACCTCAACGCCGGCTTCTTCTCGCACTTCCCGCCGCGCTGCGTCTTCTATCGCCTCGCCCAACTCAACCTTTCCGCCAAATCCGTTCCACCGCCCAGCGCCAAATCCTTGCTTCTTCATGCCGAGAAGCACCCGTGAAGATTGATGAATGATGCACAACGTAAGGATTTTCTTTCGCACATTATCTGCAAACATTTTTGATATTTGATTTTTGAGATTTGAGATTTTTAAAGCATCCTATGAATTGGCCACGTCGCCAATTCCAGAAATTTTAGAGAAAGAGGACGATTGATCCACTCAGTATACTGCAGCTCGCGGGAAGATTCCAAATCCTTCACAAAATGCGCTCTAAGTTCCTCGACAAAAGATTTTTCACGGCTTACAAAATTCGCCTCATAGTTGAAAAACAAACTCACGTTATCCAAATTCGCCGACCCTACAGTCGCCCACTCTTCATCGACAACACAGGTCTTTACGTGAAAAACTGAATTTTGATACTGATATATTTTTACTCCGGATTTGAGCGCAAGCGTAAAATACGAACCCGACGCAATATCGACTGTCCGCACGTCGGATTTTTCTGGAAGCAGAATCCTTACATCAACGCCGCGCTTTGCGGCGGTAATGAGCGTTTGGAACAAGCGAAGTGTCGGAACGAAATAAGGTGTCGAAATATAAATATAACGTTTGGCGTTACGAAGTACCTTAATCATGTTTCTATAAATAAACCGTTGCCTCAACCGCGGAGAGCTTGTCAAAAATAAAAAATCCGGCGACGAATTATTCTGATCTCGATGCCTAATAAATCTTTTCCGGCGCGTCATCGCCCACATCCTCTCGAACGATGACTGTATGTTGAGAACCATCGCGCCCTCGAACCGAACATGCGTGTCGCGCCAATCCGCCATCCGAGCGGCAATATTCACCCCGCCAGTATATCCAACCTTCGAATCAACAACGAGAATTTTCCTGTGATCCCGCCTGAACCACGAAAAAAATTTATTGACGCGCCACGGGCTGATCGGATTAAAAAATCTTATCTCGACGCCATTGCCAGCGAGGCTTTTCGCGGTCGGAGAATTGAAAAATCCGTAACTCCCGACCATATCGCATAACACCCTCACGCGCACACCCTCTTTCGCTTTTTTCATAAAAATGTCCGCGAAACGCATACCGGCATCATCGACAGAAAAAATGTACGATTCAATATCAATCGTGCGCGAAGCCGCCGCACAATCTTCAAGCATCACGCGCCATGCTTCCTTCGGGGAAAGATAAAATTTCCAAGCGCCAAGATACTGCTCGATCAAAATGACATCCGCAATATCTTTTTCCCGCCCAAAAATCTTTTTCCATTCTAGCACGCGATGCAGTTTAACAAAGGGAAGTCCGTCGATAATCTCCGCGTCTCGTATAAGCGCCGGAATGTCCCACAAGCCGGGATGCCAGTCTTTCCAAAATTCAATATCATCTCCAAATTTTAGATATTCCCTGCAATCGACAGTACTTTTCACTTCCCATCCTGGCGCATAACGAAGCGAATCGAACAAACTAGAGGAAACTATCGCATCCACATCATTACATTCTTTCAGTCGGCGAATTCCCAGAGGCGCAGACCCGAAAAGCGCATACTCTCCAGCAGGTAGATTCAGCGCTCGGACTTTTTCGAACAATTTCTTATTGCCAGAAATAATCGCTTCGGCCATCTACATATTCATTCGTTTCCCTTTATGCAAGTTTTGATTTCGATTGAAAAGCTCAATGGTTTTGGCAATTTCCTCTGTAATGCCGTCGATGCACGGATACCGTTGCGCCTCTTCATTATTTACCCATGCGCAGTCCGCAAAAGCATCTTTTTCAACTACGACATCGCCGTTTTTGTATCGCGCTGCAAATTTGACGAGAACTACAGGAACTTCGTCGGGGCGCACGAACGCTACGCTGTTTAAATACGAAAGCCCCTGTTCGATTTCGATTCCCGCTTCTTCTTTCGCTTCCCGCGCCAACAGTCTTTCAACCGCATTTTCGAAATCAAGCACGTCGCCGTTAAGTCGCGTTGGTCTCGAAATATCCATGTCTCCCCATTCAAGCTTGCCCCCTATCGCACACCATCTTCCCGGATGTACTTTTTCCTTCTCGCTACGTTTCAAAATCAAGCAACGGCCGTCTGAAGGCCGGTACACAACGACGTTTGCGACAAAATAGAAAAGTTTGTCTTGCTTCGCACGTTCGATGCTGATTTTTTTCGCAGGCATGTTCTGTAAGTTTACTAAGGCATTCTGCCTCGAATAAGTTTGTCGTATTTCATCCCTATAAATCTATATAACTTTTGCCGTTTTGATAATTTTCAATCATAAGCTTCGAAGCTGTAAAAAGCTGTAGCGGATTGCGAAGAGACAAGCTCCTGCTTATAAATCTTTCAGCAACCTAGCCACCACTGTATCAAACCCCGGAACAAGTTCGAATGACTCAATCTCTTCTGGGTCGATCCATCTATAATCCTCGATCTCCCAATTCGGCACAACCGTATCTGCGCTAACCTTAACGAGCGCTGGGTGCACAATCCATGTCCTACCGTATTTCAGGTCTTCTTGCTCAAAAACGGTTCCTTCGATAATTTCGATTATGTTTCTGTCGCCGATACCAAGCTCTTCACGCAATTCTTCTTTTACTTTTTCCTCGACGCCCCGCTCATCATCGAGGAATCCGGAAACGCCGCTCCAAAATCCCGGGTAGAAGTTCATCATCAAACTTCTCCGCGCCACGAGAATTCTATTCCCGCATTGCACCACGCACTGTACGACAGGCGCGCGCTTTTCGTTCGTAAAATCTTTCTGTCCCGGTTTTGGCACAAATGCCAGTTCGCTCATTTCTGTATATGAAAAATTTATTCCAGTGAGATAATCTGAATCCCTTTTTCCTTAATCTCAGATTCAGGCCAAAAGAGTCTATCCATTTTGAATTTCCCAATGTAGGTTACTTTCTTTTCGATTTTTCTTCCTGTGTATTCTTTCGTCTTCGAATCCCATTCTTCCAAAATCAGCGTGTCCCCTTCTCGTACATCAAAATCATTAAGCCGAAGTTCGAATTTTTTCTTCCCGGAGGCAACCGCATCGAAATACTCCGGCCAAATTTTTTTCTTGACTATTGCCATAAAAAGAAAAATGTCACTCGGTTAGTGCTTCTTCGACACTAACGCCCTGAATGACGACTGCCGAAACTGGCCTATCGCCGTCCCCAGTTTTTACATCCCCGATCGCGTTGACCACTTCCTGCCCGTTAATCACCTTACCGAAAATCGAATAATTATTCGGCAATGGATAATCCGCGAGCATAATGAAAAACTGGCTCCCGTTCGTATTTGGTCCGGCATTCGCCATCGCAACCACGCCTTTTTTATACCCCGATTGGTATGAAGGCGTGGCAGGGTTGAGTTCATCCTCGAATGCGTATCCTGGACCGCCAGAACCGCACGGACCAGATCCTCGCTCGGCACAATTCGGATCCCCGCCTTGAATCATAAAACCTTTGATGACGCGGTGAAATATAAGCCCATCATAAAATTTCTTTTCCGCGAGCGAGATAAAATTCGCAACCGTCTTCGGCGCATCGGCATCGTATGTTTCGAACTGTATCTCGCCGAAATTCGTTTTGAGCGTGATAACATGGTTACCGACAGGCTTCGCGGGCACTGGAAGAACGCTTGGGCTAGGCACGATATTCTGCTCATCATCAAACGGCGCGGTATCCATACCTTGATTCTGCCAGAAAAAATAACCGCCCGCCACCGCAATCGCGCCAACGATAACCAAAATTATTTTTATATTCATGGATTAATGATACCAGAAAATGCCGCCGCCTGTCTCATCTCCTCGCACGAATCGAAATTCTGGTTTTAAAAATCAAACTGCTCTAAATGAATTAGCGCGGTGCGTAATGCCTGCTTTGTGTATTCCTTGCGGTCCATTCGTCCTTTTGTGAGAATCCCAATTGCTCCCTCGGCCGAGCCAACACCGGGGTTTTTCGTGAATCCCACTTTATTAATCGCCTGACTCATATCCAATCCATCTTTCACGATCAAATCCATCACGGATACATTGGGAAATTCCCAAGCGGACGATAGGCCAATATGAAATTCTTTCCCGTCATAAATCGCGCACACGCAAACGTCCATGTAGCCGCTCTTCGATCCCGGCACGTGCATGAGCCCTGATTCGATCCCGATGCTATAATCGCACTCGCTCCAAGAATTTTTTGCTCGGTTAATCGCGCCACGAACCGTTTCATCGAGCGTTTTAGGCTGACGGGAAACATCGGACGAAACTTCAACTGCAAACGTTTTTGCGTCGGCCAAATGCGGATATTCCTTTAAGATCTCCTCCACGGCGTCCACTTTCGCTTTATTTTTAGAACCGATTCTAATTTTCATATGACATTATAAAAAAGCTTAATACATTCATCCAAGTCGTCTACCAGATCCATCCGCAACGCCTCTTCGGGCAAAACCCACTTGAAACTCTTATGCTCCTTTTCATTTATTTTTATTTCAGGACGAATATCAAGCTTATTACTGAATATATGATAAACAAAGTCATATCCCCCGTGATGAACGTATAACTTCGTAAAATATTTCAGTTTTTCCTTGGGAATGTTGATGCTAGTTTCTTCTTTTATTTCCCTCGCCATTGCATCGTAAACATTTTCTCCTTCCTCCATCTTCCCAGCGATTACTCCCCATTTATTCGCCTGAGACTTGTTTCCATGGCGGTGCAAAAGAACAAACTGACCGTTGTGCTCCAAATAGCAACTGGCTATTTCAAATCGCGGACTAAAACCTGCTGGTGGATTTTTGTAAATCATTAAATTATTTTACATCATCTACCACGATATCTTTTTTACTACCCCCACCACGTATCTGTTTCAACCACAATTTCTTGAAAAACGGAATCATGAGCGTCGATATCGTGAAACCCAGAGTCGGGACAATCGCATTGAGCCACGGCCGCGATATTTCAATCGCCCGCAAATACAATCCTATTGCCAGATACGTAAACGTCGCGAGCAATATTCTCCGCGTCCAGCTTATTTCCCACGCTTTATCATCTTCAACTTTCCGATTTCTCTCCTCAATTTTCTGAACTCGTCGTTCTAAATTATTTTCCATGGCATTTCTTGATATGCAATACTAACAGGAACATAGATTATTCTCATTAAAAAATTGAATTAGTATTTCAGACAGTTTTTCTTCATTCTCCTGAAAATCGTGGTCACAATTCGAGATCTGTACAACTCTGGCATTTGAATTCTCTTTCTTTATTAAATCCAAAGCCTCTATAATCGAAATTGCTGTGTACTCTTCCTGATCTCCGATAACTGCAAAAATAGGAATCTCTATTTTACCAAAAGAAGGTAAGCGTCTCTTATGGAAAGGTAATGCGTCGTCAAATTCGGGATTGAGATCTGAAAAATCAATGTATGACTCTGCGCTTTTGGGCATAATACCTCCGTATGCGTTTCTATCCAGAAAGACCTTTCCCTTGCCTTCTTTTATAAGGATGCGAGCATTTTCAAGTTTTTTTTCATAATCTTGAACAAGTAATGGTTCCGAACCTGGAGAAGTAGCGGGCGCAAGCAGAACAAGAGCAGAAATTTTACCAGCGTACTTGCCGTGAATCATATAGTACGTAACCTTTTCTGTTCCTAAACTATGTCCAGAAAGAATTATTTGTTCGTATCCTTGCTCTAAAGTAAATTCAATCCATGAGTCTATATCAATCAAACAATCAGAAAACTTTTCAACTGCCGCACCATTTCCTTGCCACGCATCGTAAACTCCAACCCCCCTATTATTAGTTGAAAGCATAGAAATCCCACGTTTTGCCAATTTTTCAGTCAAAACCTCTATAAAGTATTCTTCATAAAAGTTACTTGCTGTTCCGTGTATGTTCAAAAATACAATTTTACTATTCGGTGCACGAAGATGGAGGGCGTGAAGCCATAAATTATCTGAAGTTTTAATTTGTACGATTGGGTAACTCATTTCTTATTTTGTATATTCTTATTGTGTTCTTCGGTGTTTAAAATTCCACAACGCTTGATATGCGATACCAATGGGAACGTCATTTCTGTAAGGCAATTATCGCTACAATCAGGGCACCGAGGGCTATAACATTGGCCACAATACCGATCCATGCCTCAACCTTTAAATACCAAGGCTTACTGGCTTCCTTCGCCATAGCTTTAAGTGCCTCTGCACTTTCAATTTTTGGTGCCATATTACCCATAGTGTTTCATCTTAATTATTTCCTATTTTTTGTTAAAAAAGCCAATAACTTTGTACATGAGAAATTTTCCGAAAAGAAGCCAGAAAACCAATAGAACCCAGATTACAAAATAGAAAAAATTGTCTATGAGAAAAGACCAGATTGACCCAACACGCCTCGGATAATTAATACCTGACCATCCCCCATCATAGGTTACTCTTGTTTTTCCTTCGTCATATCTAGACACATTCGTCTTTGCCCAAACTAAAACGTTAATCTTATTGGTCGGATTTAGATTGCCTAACGAAATAATTTCAGTAAATTGATTTACTTGACCATTACCCAGCGAATAGAAACCAGAAAATGGTATTTCTAATTTCATATCTTTCGCACTCTTATTACCTAAATTTTCAATATCAAACTCTAAAATCGATTCTATATATCTAAAATGCATCAAGTTGGTCGTAGTTGCAGAATATGGATAAAAATAGTCCCCCTTCCAAGACGTATACGGAATACTTTCTTCCAAATAACTTCTCATATCTTCGAAAAGTGCATCGGGAATCGCTACATTTACATAATTTCCTATTGCTCGAAGTCTAAAATCAGGTTTAAAAAGACCTAATAAATTTATAATACTTAAAATCAAAGTCAAAACAATAGAAATTATTCCGACAATTTTAAGTCCGAGGTTAATTAATTTTTTAATTTTTCCTTCTGGCTTACTTCCCATGGCATTTCTTGTATTTCTTGCCTGACCCGCACGGGCACGGATCATTTCGTCCGACCTTATCTGTCGGCGCGGATTCTCGCTGATAGATACTCGGATTTGCGCCGACATTCGATCCGCGTTTATCCGCGTTTTGACCCGCGTTAATCTGCGTCTGTGCCATCATCCTAAACAAATTCATAAAAATCCACGCGTCGAAATTATTCCAAAAGTCGCTGAACAATTTGTGCGCTTCGTTTCGATATTCGACGAGCGGGTCTTTTTGCCCGTATGCCCGAAGCCCGATCGAACCGCTTAACGCCTCAAGTTCTTCCAAGTGATTCATCCAGAGCAAATCGAGAATACTCAGCACTCGCCCAATAGTTTGCCCGTCCTCCGCGGCTTTATCGCTTTTTTCCTTTAGAACTTTACGCAGTTCTTCTTCATAACTCTCAACTTCTAATTCTTTTTTCATATCCGCCATTCCCACATCCGTGAATATCTTTTTAATCTCGGCGAGTTTTTCTTTGGACATCTCCCCGGTTTCCGAACGCGACTGCGAAACAAGTACGTCAAAATACCGCTCCGCGGATTCAAAGACAGCTTTTGAAAGATTTTCTTTATTCAGGCTCGTCAAAACCTCAAACCGGCGGCCGTATACTGTCGTGCGCTGTTTGTTCAATACGTCGTCATATTCAAGCAAGTGCTTGCGCATATCGAAATTCGCACCTTCAACTTTTGCCTGCGCTTGGCCAACGATTTTCGACATCATGCCAACCTCAATTGACTGATCTTCAGGAACATTGAACCGCTCCATGATATTTTTGAGCCTGTCGCCGCCAAAAATTCTGAGCAGGTCGTCTTCGGCCGAAAGAAAAAACCGCGACGAGCCTGGATCTCCTTGCCGCCCCGAGCGCCCGCGAAGCTGGTTGTCTATACGCCTCGCTTCATGCCGCTCCGTGCCAATCACGTGAAGCCCGCCAGCTTCTCGCACCTTTTGCGCTTCCACAGTGCTCGGCGGATTGCCGCCCAAAATTATATCCACGCCGCGCCCGGCCATATTCGTGGCAACCGTAACCCCGCCAAATTTTCCCGCCTGCGCGATGATAGAACCCTCGCGCTCGTTGTTTTTCGCATTAAGAACTTCGTGTAAAACTCCAACTTTTGCAAGCAACGAGGAAATAAGTTCGTTTTTCTCGATTGATGTCGTGCCCAAAAGCACCGGCTGGCCTGCTTTGTGCCGTTCCTTCACGTCCTCCACCACCGCACGCCACTTCGCCGCCGCGGTTTTATAAATCACATCCTCGTTGTCTCTTCGAATCATCGGTTTGTTCGTCTGAATCGTGATAACTTCGAGTTTGTACACTTTATGGAACTCTTCCGCAGATGTTTGTGCCGTCCCCGTCATGCCGGAAATTTTCTTATAGAGCCGGAAATAATTTTGTATCGAAACTTTCGCGTACGTTTTTGATTCTTCTTTTACGAGCACGCCCTCCTTCGCTTCAATCGCCTGATGCAACCCGCCTTGATATCTGCGCCCGTGGAGCAGTCGGCCGGTAAACTCATCCACGATAATCACTTCCCCGTTCTTTACCACGTAATCCTTATCTCGTTGGAAAAGCGCCTTGGCTTTAATGCTTTCTTCGAGAAAATGCACTAGCCGAAGGTGCTCTGGAGCGTACAAATTATTCACGCCAACGATTTTCTCCACCTTCTCTATTCCTTTTTCTGTGATGCTCGCCACGCGAAGTTTTTCATCAACAGTATAATCCTCGTCAGGCTTCAAATTTCTCACCACTCGCGCGAATGATTTATAAAAACCGCTCGATTCCGCATCAGGAGCGGCGATAATAAGCGGCGTCCGCGACTCATCAATCAAAATACTGTCTACCTCATCGATGATCGCAAAATTATAGTCGCGTTGAACCCTGTCCTCAAGTTTATACATCAAATTATCGCGCAAATAATCAAAACCAAATTCGTGATTTGTGCCGTATGTTATATCTGCTCTGTAAGCTTCCCGTCGCGACACTGGCCGTAAAAATTCCTGCTGCACAAGAAACGCTCCAGTCGTGTCTCGCTCATTATCTATAAGTTTTTCGGCAACTTCCGGCACTTTCCATTCCGGGTCATATATAAAAGCCGCTCCAGGAACAATGCAGCTTACCGATACGCCTAGCGCGCGATACACCTGCCCCATCCAGACTACATCGCGGCGCGCAAGATATTCATTCACAGTCACCACGTGAACTCCCTTCCCAGTAAGAGCATTCAAATACACGGGCGCGACCGCCGAAAGGGTCTTTCCCTCGCCGGTAGACATTTCAGCGACTGCGCCTTTGTGAATCACGAGCCCGCCCAAAAGCTGAACATCATACGGCCGTTGGCTGAGCGTCCTTCGCGCGGCATCTCGCGCAAGCGCGAACGCGCGAATCAAAATATCGTCGAGCGATTCCCCATCTGTAACACGCTCTCGCAGCTTTTGACTTTCCGCCTTAAGCTCATCATCACTCAATTTCTGAATTTCCGGCTCAAGCGCATTTATTTCGGCAACTTGCTTTTTAAGCGCCTCGAGAGGATTGCCGGAAAAAATGCTTTTTAGTGATTCAAACATGACAGATATGAACGTTTGTTTTACTATATTCACATTACTTTATCCTTCAGAACGCTTGAACATGTTAAACATGTTTGTAAAAATCTTTTTTCCTGACGTCTCGTGTACAAACAATTCGGGATGAAACTGGAATCCGTATATGGGCTTGGTTGCATGTTTTATTATTTCGTAGCCACGCGGCGATTCTGCTAAACCGACCAGACCCGAAGGCAAAGTCTTAACCACCCAGCGACGATTTTCGTAAACAGAAAAATTTCTAACTCCTTCAAACAGCGAGTTTTCTTGAGTAGGAATAATGGTAATGACTCCTGCCTCTTTGCTATCTAATAGCTCCAAACGCGCACCGCATGCGTGAGCTATAATCTCATAACCGAGGCATATTCCCAAAATTGGGACAGTGGCTTTCTTTATATAATTAATCTCCTGCTCATACAAAGATTCATTCCCTGCCACAGGAATATGTCCTCCAGAAAGGATAATCACATCTGCCCGAGCAGCTTGTGATGGCACGAACGTAGCGCGACTACTGATAAAAACGTCGCAATACGCAAACAGCCTTCCTAAGGCCTCTAGATAATGCGTGCCATTATCTACAATCAGAATTTTGGTAAGTTCGCGCAGACTCAT
>ERZ1292629.1878-Hain-H43-01um-R1-1878-length-19182-cov-10_pt1 | contig 19182 bp, 20 predicted proteins | sample MGYA00564399_ERZ1292629 | MGnify/ENA primary metagenome ERZ1292629 (study PRJEB36523, sample SAMEA6512636) | groundwater metagenome | collected 2019-01-08 | study: AquaDiva: Metagenomics assemblies of 32 groundwater samples | reverse complement strand
GGTAATTTTGTAGTCGCTGATTATGGAAGTGGAATGGTAATGGCTGTGCCTGCTCATGATGATAGGGATTTTGAATTTGCGAAGAGATATGATTTAGAGATAAAACCTGTTATAATGCCTGTTTTTGGGGAAAGGCAGGATAAAGAGGAGTTTAGAAAAACAATTTCTACAGTTGTTCATAGAAAAAAAGATAATAAATTTTTAATTATGAGATGGAAAGATACAAAATGGGTTTCTCCTGTTGTTGGAGGCGTAGAAGGCGATGAAAATTTAGAAAAAGCTGCGGAAAGGGAAGTTTTAGAAGAATCTGGATATAAAACAAAATTTGTGAAGAAATTAGGTTGTGAAATTGAATCTCATTTTTATGCAGACCATAAAAAAGTGTGGAGATATAGATTGGATCAGCCTGTTTTAATGGAACTATTAGATGAAAAACCAAAAAAAGTTAGTGAAGATGAGAAAAATAGGCATGATGTAGTATGGTTAGATGCAGACGATGCTTTGAAAGAAATAACTCATTCTTATAATACTCTTGGTTTGTTAAGATATCTTGGAAGGGAAGGTGCTTATACTGGTAGTGGTAAACTTGTTAATTCTTCTGAATTTAACGGACTTGACTCTGATGAGGCTAAGGTTCATATTGTTAAATCTCTTGAGTCTAAAAAACTAGGTAGATTTGTGACTCAGTATAAATTACGTGATTGGCTTATTTCTCGTCAAAGGTATTGGGGGACACCTATTCCTATAGTTTATTGTGATGATTGCGGTGCTGTTCCTGTTTCTGAAAAAGAATTGCCTGTTTTGCTTCCTGAGAAAGTTAAATTTGGAAAAGGAAATCCTTTGCTCACTAATGAGAAGTTTTTGAGAGCTAAGTGTTCTAAATGTGGCAAGGTTGGAAGACGTGAAACTGATACGATGGATACTTTTTTTGATAGCAGTTGGTATTATTTGAGATTTACTGATTCTGGAAATAAGAAGTTTGCCATTTCTCCTGATTGTGTTAGTTATTGGATGCCTGTTGATTTTTATAGCGGTGGAGCTGAACATGCTTGTATGCATTTAATCTATGCTCGTTTTTTTACTAAAGCATTGCGTGATTTAGGTTATTTGAATATCAATGAGCCTTTCAAGAGATTGTTTAATCAGGGAATGGTTCATGGAGAAGATGGTTTTGTTATGTCTAAGTCTCGCGGTAACGGAATTGATCCTCTGGACATTACTAAGAAATATGGTGCCGATACTTTACGTTTGTTTCTTATGAGTGTTGCTTCTCCGGATAAAGACTCTGTGTGGAGTTCTACGGGTGTTGATTCTATGCATAAATTTGTTCAGCGTGTTTGGAATTATGCTCATTCTGTTAAATTTGGAAAATCTTCATCTAAAGTTGAGCATAAGCTGAATAAGGCGATAATTGAAATTACTAATGATATTAAAAATATTAATTATAATATAGTTGTGATTAAATTACGTTCTCTTTTTGATAGTTTTGAAGATGAGATAAGTAAATATGATTTTGGGAACTTTTTGAAATTAATTAGTGTTTTTGCACCCCATATTGCTGAAGATTTGTGGCATTCATTTATTGATAATAAGAATTTAATTTCTACGTCTACTTGGCCTGTTGCTGATGAAAGCAAGATTGACGAGAATATTGATAAGTCTGAAGAAAGTTTTGAGAAAACTATCTCTGACATTCAGAACATATTGAAGATTGTTGCTCAAAAGGGCGGGAAAAATGCTTCACATGTTTATTTATATGTAATTCCTCATGAAATTGGATTGTTTAATAAAGATATTTTGTCTAAAAGGCTTGGAATTGAGGTTTCTGTTTTCGCAGTAAATGATAAGATGAAGTACGATCCTGAAAATAAGAGTGGTAAGGCTAAGCCAGGGAGACCTGCGATTTATGTTGTTTAATAGACTAAATGTTTAAAAAGAGGGTTGTTTTGTAAGGGTTTACTAAAATGGTAGAAATATTGGGCGAGAAGGGATATGAAAATTTATTTTATACATCTTGGAGAAAATGACGGTAGCAGTTTAACTGATAACGGCATTTGGCAACTCAATATGCTTGTTAATCGGCTTGTTATAGATCGTTTTAGAGCAGATAGAATATACGCCAATGGACATGATGTTTCAAGACAGAGTGCTGGGATATTGGCAAGATCTCTTGGAATTCCTATTTTTCACGATGAGAGATTTGTTGAGGTTAAGAAATCTGTAATTGAAGGAAATTTTACTGAATCTGACGTTGAAAATTTGGAATATATAAATATGTTTGTTGATGAGGTGGTTAAAAATGGGAAAGATAGTGTTATTGCTTTGGGAGATGGGATACATAGAGCAGTCATAAGTAGACTTACTGGTATGCCTTTACATTCAACAAGACACTTTTCTTTATGGCCTGGAAGTATTTCTGTATTGCAGCGCCAGGATATCGGAAGCACTGGAGTTTGGAGAATGACAAGCGTTAACGACACAAATCATTTGCGAGCTCCTTAGTTATGTCGATGTGTTGACAATTACACATTGAACACAAGAAGTTTGTCTTTATCAACAAACTTCTGTGCAGAAAATTCCATTCTGGAAGAATTTTCTTGCATCCAAAAAACAAAAAGTCACTTGTTTTTTTGACATTATTTTGTCTTTTTTTGGTGAAACTGTTTATAAAGAACATGTTAATTACTTTTCAGTTGTTTAGTATTTAAGAATAAATATACTTTGATTGTTATATTATTGTTTGTGCTTTGTATATAAAGAAAATAGTTCTTTGTTTGTTGGAGGTGATGAGATGGCCAATATACAAAGTTTGCAGGACCCACGCATAATCGCATTGGTTGAACGTCTTGGCGCGATAGATGCCTTTTATGGAATCACACCTGAAGAGCGCAGTGTCTTGAATGTAATTCGCGGAGTCAGTGGTTTTGAAACTGAGGATTAAGAAATGTGCTTCAAGTAAGGTGTTTTTTATTTTTTAAAATATAGTCTAAAGGAACCTATATAAACTATATTAGATTGTTGAAATTATGGGTCTTTCAAAGATATTTCTTATAATTTTTATCGTAGTAATTGGTTTGTTTATAATTGGTTTTATTTTTATAAGAGGTTTTTCAAAAAATGTTGATACCTCTGGTTGTGATGATATAAGTTATAAAAATGTAAGTACAGGTATTTCAAAGGAATATTCAAATGAGAAAATTCTAGAATTGAAAAGAAATTGCTATGTTGGTCTTGCATTACAAAAATTAAATGTTAAATTATGTGATAAAACTAAAGAACTTTATGATATTAAGGAAATTGAGAAACAATATCCTAATAATTCCGGATTTAACAATTCAGAATTTGAATATGGGCTGCAATATTGGTCAGACGCTTGTAAGACTCAAGTTTTATATTTATTAAATAATACTGATATAAAACAATGTGATAAAATCTTAAATAATAATTGGAAGGCTTCTTGTTATTGGGGCATAGTCAGTCAAACATTAGATCCTTCTTTATGTAAAAAAACTGCTTTTGCAGCACCTGAAAATGATGATGATTCAGATATGTGCATATCTGCAATTGCTATAAAACAAAAAAATATAGATTTATGTAAAAATATAAATCAATACTTAGGAGAATCGCTTGAATACCCAACGCCACAAGGAAGGATAGATAATTGTTATTCTAATTATGCTTTAGGAACAAATAATTCCGAAATTTGTAGTTTAATTAGTGGATCAAAAGATTATTGTTATTATTCTATTGCCCGTTATACAAAAGATCCTACAATATGCGGTTTAGTAACTGGTGAGCTTAAAGATGATTGTTATAATGATATGGCTGATATACTTCAAGACGAATCTTACTGTGTAAAGATTTCGAAGGAAGCTCGGGGCGGTAGTCTTTTAATTAATTGTATTCAAAATCAGGCAGTTAGGAAGAAGGATAAAAAAATATGCGATAATATCGAGCCTGCTGGAGCATCTTCTACTAATTTAGGTCAACTAGCTGGTCTGTTTCCATCTGATCCACTTTACATACGAAAATCTTGCTATGATGCAGTTGATAGAGCTATGGGGATAATTGTTCCTACTCCTTCGACAGTTGGCTCTCCTATAATGTAATTACATGTTTAATAATTGATTGAGTTCTGATATTCAGTAGTTTTATAAGTTTCTTTTTTCTTCTTTTTATATGGATTTGATTTCCTCTTTGATTTTAGCAGTTGTTCAGGGTATTCTTGAATGGTTTCCAGTATCTAGTTCTGGACATATGGCTTTAGTTGGGAAACTGATTGAATCTTCTGCAGATTTTGCTTTTGAGATGGCTTTGAATTTTGGGACTTTAATGGCTGTTTTCGTTTATTTTAGAAAAGATATTATAATGATTGTTCGTGATATTCTTAATGGGAAGTGGTTGACAGATAATTCTAAACTTGGTTTTTTAATTTTGGTTGCTAGCATTCCTGCAGGAATATTTGGTTTTATTTTTAGGAGTTATTTTGACGTTATTTCTGGAAATCTTTTTATTTTGGGTTCTGGTTGGTTAGTCACAAGTGTTGTGTTGTTTATAGGTAGTTTTTCTAAGTCTAAGAATAAGAATGCTTCTCAATTGAGTTATTTTAGGGCCTTTGTTATTGGAATTACACAGGCTTTTGCTATTATTCCGGGTGTTTCACGAAGCGGAATGACTTTGTCTTCGGGGCTGTTTTTTGGATTGAAGGAGAAACAGGCAATATTATTTTCTTATTTATTGGCTATACCTGTGATTATAGGAGCTAATTTAGTTACTTTTGGAAATAAGGTTATTTCTGCTGATTTTTTATTGCCTACAATTGTTACTTTTGTTATTGGATTGGTTTTTATGAATTTTTCTTTTAAGTATGTACTTAATGATAGAAAGAATTTGAAATGGTTCGGAATTTATACTTTATTATTGGGGATTGTTAGTTTGATTTTGGGTGCGGTTTAGATCATCTTAGAACCTATAAACTCTATTTAATTTTTTATAATAGAAAAGTTTATATACATATTACCACATATGTATACATGGAAAGCAGTGTTTCTGTAAGGATATACAAGGAAGAACTTAAAGAGATAGATGTTATATCTCAGTATCTAAAAGCAACTAAATCTGCTATTTTAAGAGAAGTTTTGGGTATCGGAATAAAATCTAAAATGCTTGAGATAGCTCTTGAAAAGTTTCAAAAGAATGAAGTTACTGCAGCTAAAGCAGCCAGCATTGCAGGAGTAAGCTTAAGCGAATTTTTTGAGATTCTTAATAGAAAAGGAATAAATTATCACTATGGGGTTGATGAATTACGAGAAGACTTTAAGAGGCTTGCAATTTATGATAAGTAATGCTTCTCCTTTGATATATCTTAGTAAGCTAAATAAATTGGATTTATTGATTAATCTATTTAATAGAATAGAAATAACTCAGAGCGTTTATGATGAAATTATTTACAGAGAAGATAATTATAAGCCTGAAGTTGAAATTATTAAGGATTTTATTGATAAAGAATTAATAGTTATAGAAAAACTAGATGAAAAAATGAATGAGCAGTCTAATTTTATTAAGAAGAGCTTTAAACTCCATACTGGAGAGTCAGATACTATTGCTTTGGCTTTGCAAAAAAGAAAAAAAGAGGTTATTATTGATGAAAAGTATGCTCGTAAGGCTGCTGAATTATATGGGCTTTTTCCCATAGGCACTTTTGGTGCGATTCTGCTTGCTTATAAAAGAAATATTATTTCAGAACAGGATGTTAAAAATATTGTTGGAGGTCTTATTTCAGGTAATTTTCGTATAGGGGCAGATGTTCTAAATGAATTTTGGAAATTATTTGATTTGGTTAAATTAGAGAAAATTGCTTCTAAGAGTAAGCTTACTGTAAAGGATGCTGAAGACATAGGTGATAAGATAAAAAAAAGGATAGCTGAAAGACACGGTTTGTAAAGTTGGATAAAGTTTAGCAATTGAAACATTTATAAATTACGTCTCTCTCTCTCTGTTATGAATTCGAATAAGGTGTTAAAGATTTTGATTGTAGTTTTCTTGGTTCTTTTTGGTGCTTGGGTAATTTATTGAATTTGGGACTGTGATCTATAGCAGACGCACTAAATAAAGTTGTGAATAAATCACAATACCACGAAAATGGTACAAGACAAACTCGCAATTTTAGAAATGAAGTGAAAATTACTCATAATCGTAATGCGTCCGCGTAATAGTAAACGCATAAACCTTACGGAAATTAAATGCGTTTACTATAGTAGAAGTCAATGTTCTTGCTAATAGAAGCACTGATTGAGAATTTGATTATGACATTGTTTTTGCGAATATGGGGTATTTTGCCCGGCATTATACACAATTAGGTTGATTATGTTCCCAGTTTTCCTAATTGTGTATTAGAGATTTGGGATACAAAATATAACACAATTATCCTAAACCTCTATAACTCCCAAACTCATTGCTTGGCGTTTGCCGTACTCCGTTGAGTATTCTCATGACGGGCTTAGAAGTTTTTAGCACGAGGGCAGATTTATAGTTTGTTTTAATTTTCAACAATAGCTTTTATTCTACGGACGCCTGCTGAAACTGAGCTTTGCTCAGTGATTTTTATTTTACCAATGTCTTTCGTGTTCTTAACATGAGGACCTGTGCAAATTTCTCTGCTGAAATAACCTTTCTTTTCTTCAGTGTCTAAGACTGTGTAGACGCTAACTCGCTCTGGATATTTGTGTCCGAATTCTCCTTTAGCTCCGCTTTCTATTGCTTTTTTATATTCTAGTTCTTCGCATTTTATTACTAGGTTTTTTTTCGCTATGCTATTTACTATGTCTTCTATTTTCTTTATTTCTTCTTCTGTGAGTTTTCTTGAGAATGTGAAATCAAATCTTGTTCTATCTTGCGTGATGTTTGAGCCTCTTTGGGCTACTTCTGGACCTAGGACTCTTGACATTGCTTCATTGAGGAGATGGGTGGCTGTATGCAGACGCGTGGTTTTTTCAGAATTGTCTGATAGGCCTGATTTGAATACGCCTGCCGATGTTGTTCTTGAAAGTTCTTGATGTTTTTGATATTCTTCATGGAATTCTTTTGTATTAACTTTAATATTTTTTTCTTTTGCCATTTCTTCAGTCATTTCTATTGGGAAGCCGAATGATTGGAATAATAGAAAAGATTCTTTGCCCGAGATTTCTTTTTGGTTTTCTGCTAGCTTATTAAATTGTCTTATTCCTCTTTCTAATGTGCTTTTGAATTTTATTTCTTCTTTTTCCAATTCTTTTAATATTATTTCTTTGTTTTTCTTTAGAGTTTCATAGTCGTTATATATATGAATTACTTTTTCTGCTAATATTGATGTGAAATTTATTTCTATGTTGAGCAATTTGCTGTATCTTATTGCTCTTCTGATTAGCCTTCTTAGAACATAACCTTGTCCTACATTTGCTGGAGTTATTGAATTTTCATCACCTATTATGAATGTTGCTGCTTTGATATGGTCTGCTATGATTCTCATTTCTTTTTTATTGTCTTCGTATTTTTTATGTGATATTCTTTCCATTTCTTTTATTATTGGTTGCCATATTTCTGTCAGGTAGTTGTCGTCTAAATTATTTAAGACTGCTAATGTGCGTTCTACTCCTCCTCCAAAATCAATGTTTTTTTGCTTTAATGCTATAAATTTTTTATTTTTTATTTTTTCATGTCGATCGTGCTTATTGATATCAGCACGTCGATCATCCAAAAATTCACTATTTGGTTCAAGAATTTTTTCATGTCGAAGTGTTTGGAAACCACACACTTTAGTGTGTGGAACACTTCGAGCATCCAAAAATCGAGCACCAATCAAACCACACCTTTTAAGGTGTGGTGGTGCATCGATTTTTTGATATTGCATGAAGACATCATTTCCAATTTCTACCCAGTTTTCATCTCTGGGATTGAATATTTTGGGCGCTGGTTTTTTATTATCTTTCCAATAAAACATTTCTGTGTTTGGACCACATGGACCTGATTCTCCTGCTGGACCCCACCAGTTGTCTTTTTTTGGAAGAAATACTATTCTTTCTTTTGGAATTCCTAAAGATAACCATGTTTTTTCTGATTCTTCATCTCTTTCGGCATCGCTATCTCCTGCGAAACAAGACACCGCGTATTTTTCTAAAGGTATTTTTAATATTTTTGTATGAAATTCAAATGTCATAGATATTGCTTCTTTTTTCCAATAGTCCTCCAGAGACCAGTTGCCTAACATTTCAAAAAATGTGTGATGGGTTGTATCTCCTACTTCGTCTATGTCTCCTGTTCTGATGCATCTTTGGACGTTTACGAGACGTTTGCCTAAAGGATGTGGTTGTCCTATTAGATAAGGTACTAATGGGTGCATTCCAGCGGTTGTGAACAGAACTGTTGGGTCGTTTGATGGAATTAAGGATGAATTGGGTATTTCTTTATGTTTTTTTGATTTGAAGAATTCTATAAATTTTTTAATTAGCTCTTGACGCGTGATTGCCATAGTTATTGTGGGAATAGCATATTTTTAAGGGTTTTTGATTTGGATTTTATAGGTATTTGGATGCAATTATATTTATTAATTGATTTTTGTGGGCTTTTGAATGGTAAGGAAGATAAAGAATATTGTTAGTATTGATTCTAAGTTTTTGAGTTTGCCTTGAGTTTATGAGATTCCTATTGATGATTTGGATTTGGTTGAAGATAAACTTAGTGGTCTTCGCGATTTTTTACCTGTTGTTCAAAGTTATCTATCTGTATAATTGCACTAAACGGTCATCCATACTACTTATACGCGTGAAGAAGCTAGAAAATTGTAAGATTGGTTTTTATTAACTTGCCGAAAGGATTGCTATTTTTCTTCTTATGTTTTGAATTTCTTCTTCTAATGAGTCTTTTTTTTCAGGCAAGATTTTTATTGATTCTGCATTATTTGGGCTAACTTTTATTTGAGGCAGGTATTGTATTATTATATCCATTTCTTTACGCATTTCAAAGATTACTTTTTTGAGGAGATTTTTTATTGAAAATTCTTCTTTACGATATTTTTTGTAACGGTCATATTTTTGGAGAGATGTAAGAATTTCCATTTCACAATAGAGTAATTGTTTTTTCCCATAAATTATTTGCTGGTTCCCTATTCCAACAAATTGTTCTTCAGTAGGCATTTTCAAAGATCTCTTTGTTAACTGATGAGATTCTTGATTTTATGTTTTCTATGTCTTTTTCCCAGTTGCTTATTTCTTCATCTTCTTTTGCCTTTAAGTCTTTAATCATTTTAAGAAGTTCATCCATTTGATTTAGTTTTTCAGATATTTTTTCCAGGGAGTCACGTGCTTCTTTGAATTTATCGAGCTTTACAAATAGTGGGCGTTTATCGTTCATTTGACTTGAAACCATAGGTCTTGGTTCTTCGTTTGTTTGTCTGCGTTGTTGTATTTGTTGAGGTGCTGATTTTGGAGTCCATTCTTCCAATTCTACGGTTTTTATAGGTCTACTTGTTTGAGGTTTTTCGTTTTCTTGGTCCCATTCTGGGAGTTCTGGTAGACTTTTGTCTTCATCTTCGACCGCACTTTTTATCATAGTTTGGCTGAATCCTTTCTTCATCATTGAGTCTGGAAATGATGGGAGTCCGTGAATATTATCTTCCTGAGATGTGTCTATTGGAGGAAGAGTGGTTCTTTGATAATCTCTCATTGATGGAGCTCCACTGGAAGGAAAATCTGGCAATTCGCCTGCTGAATTTTTCTTTTTTAGGCCAAACATTTTATTAATCTTTATTTTGTAACTTTCTTTATATAGGTTTATCTTAATTATTTAGGAGTTACATGTTTTCTATTTGTTAACTTGTACTATAAGATTTTAATATAGAAAGGTTTTTATTGTCTACCTGTTAATTGTTTTACATGCTTGAAAAGTTTTTAAATGATTATGTTTCTATCGTCGCTGGTTCTGGTGCTGATAAAATTGTAAGTATTTTGTTCAAAAAGAAGAATGTTAATGAATTCTTAATCGCTAAGAAGCTTAATATGACAATAAATCAAACTAGAAACATACTTTACAAACTTGCAGATAAGGGTCTCGTTTATTTTATGCGCAAGAAGGACTTGAAGAGTGGTGGGTGGTACACATATTTCTGGACACTCGATGACTACAAATGTCTTGTTAGTTATCAAAATACTTTGTTAAAGGAGATTGAGCGTCAGGAAGGTATTCTTTTAACTAGAAAGACAAAACAATTTTATGTTTGCAAAACTTGTGGTGTTGAAGTTATGGAAGAACAGGCCTTATTACATGACTTTACTTGTTCGGAGTGTGGGGAAGTTTATACTTCAAAGGATCCGTCTGAAAGTGTTAAAGAAGTTGAAAGGTCTATTCAAAAGTTGCGTGATAAGGTTGTTCAGATGCAAGTTGTAATTGATGAGCTTGCTATTTCGCGTGTTCCAAAGCCCGTTAAGAAAGCTGAAGTGATTAAGAAAGGTAAGAAGAGCAGTAAGAGTAAGAAGAAGTTATCTGGAAAGTCTTCTAAGAAGGTTGGGAAGAAAATTATTTATAAATCTAAGAAAAAATCTGTTAAGAAACCTGTCAAAAGATTTGTTAAGAAAGTAAGTTCGGGAAAGAGGAAAAAATAATTTATGGTTTATAGACGTGATTTTCGCCGTCAACAACCGCCGACGGAGTTTTTTTCTAGATGGAGTGTGACTCATTTAATTATTTTTGTAACCGTAATTACTTTTTTTTTATTTTTGATTTTATCTTTCTTGATTCCTTCTATAATGGATTTTGTAGCAATAAAACCTTCTCTTATATTATCTGGAATGTATCTTTGGACAATTGTTACAAGTATATTTATGCATGCGGGTTTTTTTCACTTGTTCGTCAATATGTTTTCTTTGTTTTTCTTGGGAAGCTTAGTTGAGAAAATAATTGGACGTAGACGCTTTATTTGGTTTTATTTAATTGCAGGGGTGGTTGGGAGCTTATTTTTTGTTTTGTTTACATACTTAGGGGGTTTTGTTCCAAGAGGAGACTTTATTTTTGGAGGGGTTGATGATTTTGCAGTAGGTGCTAGTGGAGCCATATTTGGGTTATTGGGGATATTGGCAACTTTATTGCCTCGGAAGAAAATTTATTTGATTGTAGGTCCTTTATTAGTTATTGTTCTTCAATTTAGTATTGGTCCATTTGTTTCAGGAAGTATGGGTAATGTAGTTAATATCGCCTCTACCATATTAATATTTTTAATGATATTCTCGATGTTTTCTCCAAGTAGTTCTTTTAGAAGGATTTCTATGCCTTTGAGTTTATCTTTCTGGTTAGCTCCTATAGTTGCAATAGTTCCTTTGTTGATTGTAGGGTTTTTTGTGAAGTTGCCTATTGGGAACATGGCTCATCTTGGAGGTTTAGTTGCTGGATTGATTTATGGAGCTTATTTACGAGGAAAGTATAAACAGAAAGTTAAAATGTTGAATAGGATGATAAAATAAAATGGCTGTTAAGAAAAAAATGTCTTGGAAGAGAGAATTTGCAGATTTGGTAGAGGATTCTTGGTCTTATTTGGGAAAGCATAGGAAATATGTTTATGCTTCTGCTTTAGTATTTTTCGCAAGTGCTATTTTTGGATATGTTTATTCTGCTCAGCTTGGTTTTTTTGATAAATTTCTGGAGGAAATTGTAAGGTCTATGCAGGATTTAGATTATTTAGAGCTTATATGGTTTATATTTAGCAATAATGTTACTAGCTCTTTATCAGCTTTATTTCTTGGAGCTTTTTTTGGGATTTTTCCATTGTTCAATGCTTTATTTAATGGGTCTATTTTAGGATATGTTTATTCTAAAGCTTCTTCTATTGTGGGATATTTAGTTATATGGCGATTGCTTCCTCATGGGGTGTTTGAATTGCCCGCTATTTTTATTTCCTTGGGTTTGGGAATCCATATAGGCGCTTCTTTCTTCGGGGTTGATAAATTGAAGACATTTAAGTTTAGGTTTAAAGAATCGCTTAAGGTGTTTCTTGTGATTGTTGTTCCGTTACTTGCTTTAGCAGCTATTATAGAGAGTTCACTTATTTTCTTTATGGGCTAATTTGAGAATAGAAGAACGTTTTTAAATTGCTTAATGGTTACTTGTTAATGGATGATTTAGCTGGAGTTACTCGCGAGTCTATTGCCGAACTGGATGATGCTCGTGAAAGAGAGAATCTTCGAAAGGTCGAGGCTGCTTTATTTGTTTCAGGGAAGTTTATGACTTTAAAGGAGCTTGTTGCTCTTACTGATGTAAATCCTTTAATTTTACGGGATATACTTCGCACTCTTGAAGAGAAATATATTGGAAGCGGAATTGAAGTAGTTCGTCGGGAAGATTTGTGGAAAATGGATGTGCATTCTGATTTTGTCCATTTTGTTAATCGTCTGGCTACAGGAGAATCAGAGTTTACAAAAGCCGAACAGGAAACGCTAGCTATTATTGCTCACAAACAACCAATGAAACAATCTATTTTAGTTAAGATACGGGGAAATAAAGCATATGACCATATTGCCAAGTTTGTTTCAATGGGTTTAATTTTGAAAAAGAAGACAGGACATACGTCTGAATTATCTTTGAGTGAAAGTTTTTACAATTATTTTAATGTTGGGAATTCTGATGATGGGTTGGATAAATTTCCTGTTGCTAGTGGAGATAAAACTGATGCAGAAGTTTCTAATAAAGATGTTTTACCAGTAAATAGCGGAGATATTTAGAATGAACTTTTTTACTTGGGTTTATATCTTTTTATTCTTTTTCGGTATATTCTTTCTTACAATTTTTATGTTTTTACATTATAGAAATCGTTATCGTTTGTTTTCTAGTCCTGCTTTTACTAAGCATTACTCCGTTTCTTTTTTAGTTCCAGCTTATAATGAACAAAATAGTCTTGTTGAGACTATCGAGGCCATTGTTAATATTGATTATCCTACTGATAAAAAGGAAATTATAATAATTAATGATGGAAGTAAAGATAATACTAAAGAGATTGCTTTAGAGCTGGTTAAAAAATATTCAAATGTTAAACTTTTAGATAAAACTAACTCTGGAAAGGCTAATTCTTTAAATGAGGCTTTGAAAAAAGCTACCGGTGAACTTATTGCAGTGGTGGATGCAGATTCTTATCCTCAAAAAGATGCTCTTCTCAAAATGATTGGGCATTTTGATGATTCTTCAGTTGGGGCTGTAACTTCTCGCGTTTTGGTGAAAAATAAACCTAATTGGCTTGGAAAATTTCAAGTGATGGATTATTCTATTATTGCATGGACTAGAAAACTGCTTGATTTTGTAGATTCAGTATACGTTACTAATGGTCCTTTAAGTATGTATAGAACTGCTTTAGTGAAGAAATTAGGAGGTTTTGATCCTAAAAATTTAACAGAAGATATTGAAATTACTTGGCATATATTAAGTGAAGGGTATAAGACGCGAATGTCTTATGATGCAATTGTTTATACGACTGTTCCTGAAGATTTTAAGACATGGGTGAAACAACGGGTTCGCTGGAATTTAGGAGGCTTACAAACTGTTCAAAAATATGGTTGGGCCATGTTCCAGAAAGGTGCATTTGGTCATTTCGTTATTCCTTATGTCACTGCTTCATTTATTTTTGCAATTATTGGATTCATATTATTTTTTCGCTATATATGGATTAAAGGCTCATACAACTTTTTTTCTTGGTATTATTCTTTACAAGGGTATCCTTTTTGGAGATATTTTGATTATACAGTTTCATTTACATTGCTTCTTTTCTTAGGTATATGCTTTTTTGTTTTGGCTATTTGGTATTATAATCTTGGGTTTAGAAATTCTGAAACTGGCAACAAAAGTGTTATAAAGATTGTAGCGTACTCTTTTTTCTATAGGTCGCTATATGTAATACCTTTAATAATAGCTATTTACAAATTAGCGCGTGGAGATATTAGATGGTATACAAAATAATGAATAGTAGATTTAGGATTTTTTTAGAGTCTGCAATTATATCTATGCTTATATTAATAATCGGTTTTTCTTTTGGGTTGTATGTAGAATCGAATAGGAATGATAAAATTATCGAAAATTATAAAAATTATGAAATACAAGCCTTAGATTTGAAATTGCAGAATTATTATTATCAAATTATGGATAGCAGTTCTTGTAAACAAGCAATAGAACAAAATTTTCAATTTGCAGAGGATATTTATTTAACTGGGCTTGAATTGGAAAAGTTTGAGGAACTTAATCAGATTACCGATGAGCTTTTAAGGGAAAAAAAGAGATATAGTTTGCTTAAAACCGAATTATGGCTTAATACTCTTTTGTTGAAGAAGAAGTGTGATGCTTCTTTTGATACTATTGCTTATCTATATGCAGGAGACCCTACAAATTCAAGAATTGTTGCTGAACAGAAGATAATATCTAATGTTTTGAAAGATTTGAAGAAAGAAAAAGGCAATTTATTGGTGCTTCTTCCAGTAGCTGGAGATTTGGGTTTGAATGCTGTAGAGCTTCAAAAGAGAGTGCATAATGTTACTAGACTACCAGTTATTATTATTAATGAAGAAATTGTTTTAGAAGGATTTAATTCTATAGATGAGATAAAAAAATATCTTCGCTTTTAGGATGTATTTTTTATCACCATAAATGATTTAAAGAGGTGTTTTGTTTCTTAGTCATGGATTATTTAGATCTCAAGTCATATAATGGGGTGAATTATGTTGAAGCTATTAAAGATGGCGAGATAATTCGCGTGCCTGAAAGTGTGGCTGTAATGGAAGATTTGTTTATATTGCGCAAGATAGTTAGCCCTTCTCAGCAGAATTTACCTGTTCAAAATGTTCCTAAGCAGCGCGAAACACTTTCTGTTTCTAAAAGTTCAATTATGTCTGATTGGAAACATGGCAAGTTTGGGGTTAAAAAGAATAATGCTGTGCAGGATTTGATTCCCAATTTTAACTGGGAAATTTCTAGAAATAGGAAGAAGAGTAATTTAACTCGTGCTAAACTTGCTGTGATGATAAAGGCTACAGAGGAAAATGTTAAGATGATTGAATTAGGGGAGTTGCCTGCAGATGATTTTATTTTAATTTCTAGGATAGAGCAGATATTTGGAATTAATTTGCGCAAGCATCCTGCTTCTATTGCTCAAGTTAATTTGGCGGATTTGCAGAAACGCAACGAGCAGGTTAAGAAGGATACTATAGTTAAGAATGCCGGAACTGTCTTTAAGGATTCTACTAGTGTTAGTGGGAATGATATAGAAATTCTTGAATGAATTTCTAAATCTTCGTTTCTTACGAAACTTCAGATATAGAGATTTTAGATTGATTGGTTTTTGTATTTTTAGGTTTAGATGGGTTTTAAAATTAAGATTACTTGGGATTTTTATGAGTGGTGATAGTTATTCTTCAGATTGTGGAAGGCGTGGGGGGAAAGAATACACTTTATTGTTCTATTGAAACGAAACCATTTGAATATAGTTCTGTTGATTGTTTGAATTGCGGATTTAGTTATGTCAACGTGCTTGCTGAAACCACGACCTTTACAGGCTGTCCCATAATTAATCTAAAACCGAGGGCTCATCCGCTCCCTAGTATGTATCTTAAACTTGGTTAGATGTTCATTATTAAATAAATCTGTATGGAGTAATGATTTCTTATTAGCTAAAATTAATGAAGCTTTATATCTCCTTTATTCAGTCCAATTTTGAATTGTGACCCGACCTGTTTAGGTCGTGGAGCACGTTGAGCACAAGAAGTTTGTTCACAATCAAAAAGTCCTTCTTATAACCTCGTGAGGACTTTTGGATGTTCAAAGTGCTCGTACGCACTTTGACATGACAAACTTCTGTGCAGAAACTTCTCTTCAGGAAGAAGTTTCTTGCTGAGAAATTCACCTGAATTTCGAGGTGCTCAAAAACTTCTGTTTTTGACACATCCAAAAAACTAAACTCAAAGTTTTTTTGATTTTACTAAAATTTTGGTTCTCAAAAAAGATGAGCTTAAAGACTTGAGAAAACAGATAAACTATGGTTCTAAAAACTTGACAAAACAAGAACAGAACAATTGTAAAGTTTTTGATGGGGTTTATTTGAGAATAAAACAAATTAATTGATTTTTTGGCTTAATTAAGATAGTATATAAAAATATTTAAAACAGTAATATTGTTAAAGAAGGGGTGAAAAAGAGGATGGAACTGAACAAAATTTATAATGAGGATTGCTTAAAGACGATGGCTTTAATGCCAGATGATTTTATAGAACTTGCAATTACATCCCCCCCATATGATAATTTAAGAGACTATAATGGATATATTTTTGAATTTGAAAAGATTGCAAAAGAGTTATTTCGAGTTACGAAAAAAGGAGGCGTTTTGGTGTGGGTCGTAGGGGATGCAACTTTTAGCGGGGATGAATCAGGTTCGTCTTTTAAGCAGGTACTTTATTTTAAAGAAGTAGGATTTAATCTACATGATACTATGATATGGCATAAACCAAATAGTTTTAATTTTGGTTCAAATAATTGTTATCGACAGAGTTTTGAGTATATGTTCGTTTTTTCTAAAGGTAAAATTAACAAGGTTAATTTGATTAAAGATATGCCCGCTAAATTAGCAGGTAAGACCGTAAAGGGAGCAAGAAAACATTCAAACGGAGTTAGAGACGAAGTTCCAGATTTCATAGTAAGTAATTATAAAAAGAGAGATAATGTTTGGCACATACCGGTTGGAACAAATAACAATAATCATCCAGCTATCTTTCCAGAAAAACTTGCAGAAGACCATATTTTATCATGGAGTAATGAAGGAGACTTAATATATGACCCTATGATTGGTTCGGGAACTGTTGCTAAGATGGCTTTGTTGAATAAGCGAAAGTTTATTGGTTCTGAAATAAGTAAAGAATATTGTGATGAGGCAAATAAAAGGATAAAACCTTTACTACAACAATTACATTTAAACCTATAATAAAATTAGTTAATATCTAAATAAATCACAAGGTCTTATCTTAAATTGTAGCATATTGCTTGTTGGTCTACCGCCATCTCCGCCTTTTCTTTGTAAAGTAATTCTCCCAATAGAAATGCTGCCTCTTGGGCTTATTTCTACCTCGCCTTCTCCGAATATGTTTAGAGCTTTATTTATGTCTGCTAAAATCCAAGTAGTTTCATCTTCATCTTCATCGTATCTTGTAACTAACATCCAAGCAGCAGAAAATTTATTTCTTCCTTTTATTATATCTGTTAAGACAAGGATTTTATTTTTCTTGAAGAAATCTACTACTAATTTTTTATGTCTATTTTCAAATTCGTCCATAAAAAATCTCCTTTTGTCTCTTAAACTATCATACTTCTGTTTTGTTATTTTCCCTTCTTTTAATAGTTCACTTGGAGCTATTTCGCCACAAAATATTTTTAAAAGAGTTGCAATATTTTCTGGGATTTCCCACATGCTTATATAATTTTTTACCCATCTTTTGTCAATCTGATTATAGTCTGAATCAGAATTAGTTTTTTTAATTGATAAATTTTGAACAGAAATTAGCTTTTTTAGAGTGATAGTTACTTTAATCTGAACATCAGTTTTGTGTCCGTGTAAAATCTCTGCCTTAACTTTCTTAATCTTTTTCAATTCGTAGCCCATAATCTTAAGCCATTTCTGAGCTTCTTTATCTTTTTTCCAATTTTCGAACTTTTTAGCTATTAATTTCTCATTGGCAAATCCGCCTTTAGCCGTTTCAGAACCAATACGTATTAAATCAGTCACATAGATTTTAGGAGAAAACTATCTTTAAATCTTTCTAGAAAGCTTTAAAAATGAACATTCTAAGTTCTATACATGAATGTTGAAATTATATCTCAAGAGTCTGATAAGATTGAGCTTCGCGTTGACAATTTGACTGTTGCTGAAATTCTTCGCGTTTATTTGAATGAGCGGGGAATTAAGTTTGCTGCATGGAGACGCGACCACTTAACTAAACCAGTTATTTTCAAGATAGAGAGTTCTGGTAAGACTGTTAAGAAAGCTGTCAGCGAGGCAGTTTCTGCGATTTCCAAAGATTTGAATGTTCTTGTTAAGGGCGTTAGTAAGTAATTATTGCTATAGACAGGTTTATTAAGCATTTTTTCTTATATTTTATAAGGAGGTTTTATGAGTTGCAAATGCAATTGGGTTGAGTCGATTCTGGCTGTGATAATTATAATATTTGCTTACATGGATAATTCGTCCTCACAATGGGTAATTATTATTGCCGCTCTTTTGTTGCTTCTTCATGCTTTAATGTGTAAGAAGTGTCAGATGTCCGAGGAGCCCAAGATGTCTAGTTCTTCCAAGAAAAGACGCAGATAACGGTATTTTTTATTTTAATTCGTTTTTTTATTTTTTTAGTTGTTTGTGACTCAATTTATTGAGCACGAGAACTTTTTTATACTTATTCTATTTTTGTTTTTTATGGATAAGGTTTCCGCTGGCTGTTACGACTTAAATGTGTGGCTTAAGGGAGGATATGATTCTGGGATTGTGACTACTTTTTATGGGGGGCCTGGAAGTGGTAAAACTAATTTGTGCATGATTGCAACTGTTTCTCAAGCCAAGAAAGGAAACAAAGTAATTTTTGTAGACACTGAAGGAGGATTTTCTTCTGAAAGAGTTAAACAACTCTTTTCTTCTAAATCTACTAATGGGGATGATGAAAATCTTACTCTTGATAAAGTTCTTTCTAATATTATTATTTTGAAACCTACAAATTTTAAAGAACAGCAACAAGCATTTGACCAGTTGCTTAAACATATTAAAGAACAAATTTCTTTGATTGTTGTAGATGGTATGACTATGCTTTATCGTCTTGATTTTGCAGATGCGAGGGAGTCTGACAGCGATAAGGGGATTGAGAATATGCAGTCTGTTAATGCTGAACTTACTAGGCAGATGAGGTTGCTTGTTGAGATTGCGCGTAAGCAGGATATTCCTGTTTTAGTCACAAATCAGATATATAATTGGAATAATGAATCGAAAATGGTTGCTGGAGATATAGTAAAATATTGGAGTAAGTGTTTAATTGAAATGGAAAATGAATCTGGGCGGAGAACGGCTTATTTACGCAAGCATAGAAGTTTGCCTGAGAAGTCTTTGAGTTTTCAGATTTATGATGGTGGAGTGAGGAAGAAGGGGTGGCTTTGA
>ERZ1292629.406-Hain-H43-01um-R1-406-length-45893-cov-23_pt4 | contig 19200 bp, 22 predicted proteins | sample MGYA00564399_ERZ1292629 | MGnify/ENA primary metagenome ERZ1292629 (study PRJEB36523, sample SAMEA6512636) | groundwater metagenome | collected 2019-01-08 | study: AquaDiva: Metagenomics assemblies of 32 groundwater samples | reverse complement strand
TACACACTCCCCTAGCCCAGAAGGGCCGCGATGTCGGCCTGAGGAACCGGGTTCCCGGTCAGCCCGTGGCGCTCCAGAAAGGCCCGGACGTGGCGTGAGGTGGTGTTGCTATACCTCTCCGCCGCCACCAGGGCGCCTTTCTTGCCCGGTACGAACGCCGCGACGGGGGTGGAGTAGGAAACGAGGACGAGGGTACCGTTAGGGAGTTCGATTTCGGTCGCAGAGGCGTAGCGCGTGATCTTCATGGTGTTTTCCTTTCGGTTTTACGGTCTTTCGGCTCTAATACCTAGGGAACCGCCGCTCTTTCGGGACCTCGTAGGTACGCGGCTCGAACAGCCGCGGGACATCCTTCCGTCGGGTGCCGTCGGCATCACGGCCGAAGGCGCACGACTTGATAGACGTATCTCATGGTAGTATCCTTTCGGTCAAGGGATCCAGTCGACCCCATCATCATAGTCTACCGGCGCAAGTGGCGCGGCGGTCTCGTCCGTTTCTATCAGGGACCGCCAGCGGGGATCAGGGGCCGATCGTAGCAGCCAGATCACAGTCTGAGACATACCCCACCCACGAACGGCCGCGAGCCGCTTCAGGGATCGGATCAGATCCGGATGAATTGAGATACCCATCATCCTGTGGCGGGTTGCGCTATCTTTCGGGGGTCTTCCTATAATGCTCATGCTTATGTCCTCTCTCCCGTGATAGGGTCGATCTCCCCGTCCCGACAGAGCCGGGCGGTGGCTAAGGCGTCACGAACGGCTGCTCTGGTGCCAGCTAGATATGCTACAGCGGCACGCCACTCCGCCCGGGCAATGGCCAGATATGATACCGCGGCACGTCTGGCTTTACTTCGGGGAGGCGTCCGGTCTAGTGCGGCGGCGGCCCTCTTGACGGCACGCCGCGCGGCGTCGAGGGCCAGCTTAGCACCGTAGGCCGCGGAGCGGGCGAGAGCGCAATCATAGGCCGCCGCGGCGCGGATGGCACTACTTGTTCGTCGTTCACCCCCCACTTTTTCATCGTGCATCATATAAGTATTCTCCTCATCGATCTGGTTTGATCCATCTAGGGCCGGATCTACTCTGGCATACAAAGTCGGACCGTGCAAGCTATTTTAGCGGAAAAGGCGTATTCCCGTATTTTCGGCCCGGAGGACTTCCGGGTACTCCGGGCGGGTTTCGGGTTATACGTTCTTGTAAAGCCGCATCCCCGGCCGTCTATACCGTTATATCCGTATAAAGGGGTTATTGCGGCAAAGTCCCTCCTATAAAGCAGGGTAGAAGGGTAAACTACCATACTACCATACTACCCTACTACCATACTATTATACTCTCTAGAGACTTAGAAAGGTAACCCGGAGACCTTGGAAGAACGGCCAGCAAAGCGGATCCGCTCCCGGAGACGATCCCGGAAGTTACCCGGAAGTACTTGGAAGAACCGCACTAGAACCGGATCCGGCGGGCTATCAAAGGTTTCGGGTTTCGCCGGATCCGCGCTTCGCTGGGGGCAAGGTGGCCTCGTCCGGTCGCCGGCCCGTGTCCCGAATACCCTTCCTTGCCCCATCCGGACCCCAAGGTGGGCCTTTACCCTTCCTCCCCTTCCTTCGGAGCGTCGGAGGCCATTAAGGACCCGCAGGGACACGTCGGACACCCGTGATGAGAGAGGTCATGGTTCTCTTGTCCCTTCCCATAGGTCGAGACTCCCGTCGTTGATGAGATCGTCTAGTGTCTTGGCAACGGTCTCGTATGCCGGTGCGGATCTCCGGAGGAATTGCCGCGTCGGGCCTTCTGCGAAGGTTGCGACGGCTCCCCTGTTCGTCGCGGCGATCCTATGGCAGGCGCCTGCTAGGGTGGTCAGATCGGAGAGTAGGGCCATTCGGGTTTTTCGTTTCATGGTATTATTCTTCCTCCGTCTCTTCCGGGTTTGAGAACGAGACCATATGGCAGCCGCAACCGAATGGGCAGCAGTGGGCTTCCCGTCCTCCGTTAGTGCAACTCCGTTGTTCCGACATGAGATCCCAGATAGCATCGGCCAGGCAATCCGATGGCCGCTTGCGAGCACCTAGCAAGGCCAGAGGATAGCGCTCTGGTCTGAATTCGTGTTCGCCATACTTGCAAGGGACCGACGCTTTCCATTCTGCGAATATGACGGCCAGCGTCTCGTGGTCGAGCCGATGAAGGTTCTCTCTTGCCGCGTCGTACGCTTCTGGCGTGTGGCTCCATTCCCAGGTCATAACGGTTAGCCTTTCATATGCCGTAGTTCACGGTTCGACGGTGTTCTTTGTCGCGCTCTTCGTTGCAGGGTCGACAGTATGCGGTATAGACTCCGGTCTGGTAGTTCCCGTGGAAGCATTCCGCATCCTTCCCGCAGCAGTAGCAGGTGAAGCGGGAAGCCGGAGGAACCTTGTTGGCTTCATGCCTTCGTTTCCTTATCGTCCGATATTTCATGGTCGAGCCGATGAAGGTTCTCTCTTGCCGCGTCGTACGCTTCTGGCGTGTGGCTCCATTCCCAGGTCATAACGGTTAGCCTTTCACGAATAGGCTGAATTCAATGTGCGGGACGATGAGACCGAATTCGGCGTGGTCATCGGACCAGGAAACCCCGTGTCCGAGAGCTTGCATCGCGATGTAGTGGCCGAAGTCCTTACAGTAGTTTGGATTCCAGTAGTAGGCGCAATCAGGCTCCGGGTTCGGCCGCCCGTCTGCCCTTGCTGCTTTTGCTAGAAGGCAATAGAGGCTCATACGGTTTACCGTTTCGAGTTTGCCGATGAGAATGGCCGCTTCAAGGTAGGCCCCGATTGGTGTTTTCGGTGCCACGTCCATTAGGTTTTGTCCAGGGTAGGTCTTGCCGCGCTCCTTTTGTCGGTCGGCCCAAGCTTGAACGTAAAGGGCCCTTGCCATACCTTCAAGGATAGGGTCAGTCTTGCTTATCGTTGTCATCCTTCCTTAGCGGTCGTCACGGGATCGGCGTGATACGGGCGGGGGTCGCCTTTGTCCACGAACGCTTTCCAGTAGTGGCCGCGTCCCGTTACCTTCCCATCGTCCGCATACTCGCACGGTCCAATCCCGTGCTTTTCGTAGTAATCCGGCCGGTCACGATGGGTTGAGTAAAATTTCCCATCGATGAACCCGCCGAAAACAAGGTGATAGCGGTAGACCTCATCGTGCAAGGCGCGCCAGTAGCCTTCTGCGAATGCCCGGACCCACTGCGGGGCCTTAGCGTAGCACGGCGCATAGAGTATCGCGCAAAGTCGACCGTTCATTTCGGTGCTTGTCGATCCGAAACCACGAGCGGAGTCGTATGCACCACGGATGGCAGATACCAGTCTATCGCGTTTTCTCAAAGCCGTTTCGATTTTCATTATGTGCTACCTTTTCGTCTAGGGTTACAGGACTTCCAGGATGTTTTCGGGTCGGATGGAGAGTACCTTGCCGCTCCTGTCCATCCGGACTCGGACGTTGCCATTGCGCAGGGCCTTGGTGGCCACGCCGAACCGATCTCCCATCATCCAGCGGTCGGTTGCGGGGTGAAGCTGAATACCAGGGCGGAATCCTCCGTGGTCGATCCACTCGTTGAAGTACCGGGCGAATTCGCGCCGCTCGTTGGGCTCCGTGGTCGCGAGGAAGGTTTGCAGGGTAGCTTTCGGGTCCATCGTTCGATTCCTTCCGGTCCATCGGACCGTTTACACACTTCTAAGGTCTCAGCTCATTATCTCTCGTGCGAACCTTGCCCAAGAGCTGTACGTGTCGGGGTCGAGCCGGTGATACCGGCACCATAGTGCGTAAAGCCGGTCGATCGCGTCCCTGTATTCGGTGGTTTCCATTGCTAGCCTTTAGCGTATGTGGAAACGGATGTTGGCGCGCTTGAGCCCATAGATGCGTTCTAGTATGTCTAGCGCCTCTCGTGCGGTTCTGCGGTCCCACGTATGGCCGGCAACAGCTTCTCGATTGCCGTCTGGTAGCAGGAGCCGGAAATACTGGCCGCCGTAGGGTCCGCTGCTACCGTTCCAGCAAGCTTCAGTTATGATCTTCATTCTGTTCTCCTTGTCGTTCGTTCGTTCGTGTTTTCGCGGTCTAGGATCGGAACGTGTGGGCGTCTTCGTGGGACAGATAGCCACGGTCCATTATGCGTGTCACTTCGCAGAGATCGGTGGAGATGTAGACTCCGCTATCGTGTGGAAGCGTGAACGAGTAGCACGTGATCCCCCTGCAGTTCTTCCACACGTCCGTGATTTCGGCTTTCGGGTTCATTCTCTTCGTCTCCTCCTTATCGGTTCGTGTCCGTCCTTTGACTCTATCAGTGTACCAGATGCTATCGGTAGTCGTCAATCCTTTTGATAACTTTCTTTTGTTTACACGAATCTTTTCATGGCACGAATCTTGCTCTCATCTTATATAGCATGAAACCGTTCCTCGCACGCGCGTTCGGGCCGGTCGTCTTGTCTTTCTTCCGTCTTTCTTCTTGCGTCAACACGTACTCTAACCGGAGTCAATCGGACTCTATCGTACAGTGAGTATGCTTCGTTGCTTCGTCAAGTAGCGAAGTGAGTATGCTTCGTTGCTTCGTCAAGTAGCGAAGTGAGGAGGTGTATGCATGTATCTCTCTATGTCACGTGTGTTTAAACATCACGTGACTCGATCGATCACGTGATGCATGAGAGTACGAATGGCTCGTAGAGCGGAAGGACGCGGAGGGCATGGGGCTTGGACCCCCCAGGGGGCCTATCGAGGGCGGTACCGGTACAGTGCGTCTCCCTACGCCGATCTCGATAAAAGGGCCTTCATGAATTCTAAAAATTCTGAAAAAAGGATCATCCATGCGTCCCCGGAGCCCCTACTTTCCGGCCGCCGGGGAATTTATTTCGTCTTCTCTCAGGGGGAAGGGGCCTGAGAGGTGACTCATTTTTCATATTGACAGCCATCCCGGGCGCGTGCATACTGGTTGGATGGTGTGTAAACGGAGGACTCCCCCACCGCCGAAGCGGAAGCCCTGGCGGCCCAAGCCAGCCCCCAAGGGAGTGGACCCGATCACCGGGGAGAGGGCGAAGAGAGGACGCCCGAAGACGCCCCCGGTCGAAGAGAGTGTCCGGATCGAGAGAGCCCAGAGGAAGGTAGAGAGGATCCGGGAGCTGGCCGGGCTAGGCGTCCCCCCGGCATCAATAGCGTCTCTGGTGGGGATGTCCCTGGACGTACTCCAGAAGCGCCACGAAGAGGATATGGCCCTCGGGAGGGCCGAAGCCATCGAACGGGTCCTCCAGGCTCTACTGAAACGGGTCACGGAGGGTGGGGCCAAGAACACCATCGAGACCCTGTTCTGGTGCAAGTGTAACGCCGGATGGGCTGAGACCGCGGCCGGACGGGCAGCGGTGGAGAAGCAGGAGACGTCGGCGGACGACACGAAGGCAGTCACGTTCGAGTTCCTCGACCGGAAGGGGATCAAAGCGAGTGAGTAGAGAGGACGAGACGCGGGGCCAGGGTGGGGGCCCGGGTGGAGGCGTCGACATCGACGCCTTGCTCGCCCAAGAGGCGGCCCTGGAGTCCGACTCGCCCTCCCCATCCGGCTCGCCCTCCCACCCCATCTTTGATCTCACGCCTGAACAGGTGGCCAAGATCGGCTCCCCTGGCGCCGGTCCCTCATCCGTCCAGTTGACCCCGGAGCAGACGGAGGGTCTGACCCCTAAGCAGGTGGCCAAGCTGAAGATGACCCTCTACCAGAGGGCCCGCCGGCAGCGGATGCGGACGATCGGCGTCAAGGGACTCCGGCAGCTCAAGCGGATCTTCCCCCCGAAGCCGCCGAAAGCTCCGAAACTCTCGAAGGAAGCCCAGGCTTCCCAGGTAGTCGAGAAGCGGACCGCCACGGGCAAGACCCAGGTCCGAAAGCTACCTGCATGGGCGAGAGAACTGCTCCCGCCGGCTCGGTTCAAGGTCATCAAAGGTGGTCGAGGCGGGGCCAAGTCCCACACGGTCGCTGAAATCCAGATCATGCTCCAGGTTCAGAACCCGAATCGGCGGGTCGTCTTCCTCCGGGAAGTACAGAAGTCGATCAAGGATTCGGTCAAGCGCCTCCTGGAAGACAAGATCAAGGACATGGGCCTGGAGAAGCACTTCATCATCCGTAATGCGGAGATCCGGATGACGAATGGTACGGGTATCATGCTCTTCCAGGGCCTCGCGGACCAGACGGCGGTCTCGATCAAGTCACTGGAGGGAATGGACTGCGCGGTCCTGGAAGAGGCGCACGTCATCTCCAAGCGGTCCATCCGGATCCTCTTCCCCACCATCCGTGAAGAGGGGTCGGAAATCTGGGCCCTGTACAACCCGGAGAACGACGACGACCCGATTCACGCCATGTTTTGCAGCGCGGAGGGCCCCCCGGGGGGATCCGTCGTCATCAAAGCGAGCTACGAGGACAACCCGCACGCCAGCGAGACGATGAAAGCCCAAGCGGTCCAGGATCTCAAGGACGATCCGGAGACCTGGGACCATGTCTGGGGTGGCGAGACCCAGAAGCACGCGGAAGCGAGGATCTTCAAGAAGATTCGGAGGGAAGCCTTTGACACGCCGGTCAGCATTCTGGACCTCGGGGGCCTGCGGTTCGGCCTGGACTGGGGCTTCTCGCTAGATCCCCTCGTCTGTCTCCGTGGCTTCGTGGATCACCGGGAGCGGAAGATCTACATCGAATACGAAGCTAGCCAGAAGGAATGTGAGATCGAGGATACGCCTCACCTTTTGGACCAGATCCCCGCCATCCGCCGGTGGTATATCACGGCTGGCCGCGATCGTCCGGAGCGGATCAAGAGTCTGAGCCGCCACGGATTCAAGGTCAAGGCTGCCATGAGCGGGAACAACTCGGTGATCGAAGGGGTGGAGTATCTCCAGAACTTCGAGATCATCATTCACCCGCGCTGTGAGGACACCTGGTACGGGTTCAAGAACTACAAGCACCCGATCGACAAGCTGACGGGAGCTGTGCTCCCGGTCCTCCCGACGAAGAAGAACGATTTCGTGGAAGCGGCCCGGTACATGATCGAGGACATCCGCCGCGCGGAGCAGGGGAAGTCCGTGCGATCGTTCACTCCCAGTCCGATTGCCCATAGGTGGAAGAACCGTCATGCCTGATCTTCGTCGTCGAATCCGTATGCCCAGGCTTTCGCGGAAGTTCGAGGACCTCCGTGAAGCGGAGCAGGAGCGCTTCTTGACGTCCGACGAGTCGCTCGACGAAATCTTGGACCCCTTGGAGGGCTCGAGAGGTTCGAAGGATCTTCCGGGCTTCGTGAACTCGGAGGACCCGGATCTCGGAGACGGGGATGACGAGGACACGGTCGAAACGGAGCATCTCCAAAGGATCCACACGGAATCCCTCGAAGAGTTCCATGCGATCCAAGACGCGCTGAGGGAAGAACGCAAGCTGTGTCTCGAAGACCGGCGCTTCGCATTCATAGCCGGCGCGCAGTGGGAGGACGATCGAGATCAGTTCCCGAACGTCCCGACGTTGGAGTTCAACATGACTGCTCAGGCGATCGAGCAGATCATGACGGACTACCGCGAAAACCAGATCGACGTGCAATTCGTTAGTAAGGACGGAGCACTCGACCCAGAGCTGGCCGATACCTGTGCCGCGATCCATCGGGCGGACAAACAGGACTCCAGCGCGGAAGAGGCGTACAGCAACGCTTTCGAGGAAGCGGTCACGGGCGGCATGGGAGCGTGGCGGGTTACCACCGCATACGAGGACGAGGAGAACGATGAGGAAGACGGACCCCAGCGAATCGTGTTTGAACCCATCTACGAAGCCGATCGGTTCGTCTTCTTCGATCTAGGCGCGCGTAAGCAGGACAAGTCTGACGCACGAAGCTGCTACATCATCACACCACTAACACGGAAGGAGTACGAGGGGAAGTACCCGAACGACGACACCTCGTCATGGTCGAACGATGTCCACTGTACGCAGTTCGATTGGGCGCCGCCCGACATGGTCTACGTGGCGGAACGGTACGTCGTTGAGCGTGTCGCGGACTCGAAGTGCGTCTACCGGCCTCCGGGCGCGTCGGACGAGGGGGCCTACACGGTGGACGGAGAGCGGTCCTACTACCGGAGCGATCTGGACGAGGACCCCGCCATCGAGGCGGATCTCCAGGTCCTCGGCTGGCAGAAGGCCGCGGAGCGAAAGGTCAAGCGGAAGCGCGTCCGGAAGTACATCCTAAATGGCCAGCGGGTCCTGAAGGACTGTGGTTACATCCGCGGCCGGGAGATCCCGATTGTTGTGGTGAACGGCCGGCGGTTCTTCATCGACAACGTGGAGCGTGTACAGGGCCACGTTCGCAGGGCGCGCGATCCCCAGCGGATCAAGAACATGCTCGTCTCGAAGCTGGCCGACTTTGCGGGGCAAAGCTCGACGGCCAAGCCGATCTTCATTTCGGAGCAGATCGAAGCGCATGACGCTGTTTGGGCGGAGGACAATTTGGTCCGACGTGCCTACCTGCCAATCGACCCCGTCACGAACGCAGATGGTCAGAAAGAACCGATGGGCCCGGTGGGGTGGACGAAGCCGTCTGAAGTCCCACCTTCTATCGTCGAGCTGAGTCGCCAGACGGACGTGGACATGCAGCGCATCCTCGGGAACCCGAACGAGGGGCAGCAGGTCAAGTCCCACACGTCCAGCAAGACGGTCGACGCGGTTCAGCGGCGGATCGACGGCAAGTCTTCCCTGTTCATCAGCAACATGGGTAAGGCGGTCCGTCGATCGGGCCAGATCTACCTTAGCATGGTTCCGGAGGTCTACAGTCAGCCCGGCCGGCGATTGAAGGGCGTTGGCCCGATGAACGAGTCCCAGCGGATCGAGCTGATGAAGCCGGCCATCCGCGAGAAGGACGAGGAGTCAACCGGCGGGTTGGTGCTCACGAACGACATGACGCGCGCCCGATTTGACGTGATGATCGACATCGGTCCATCGAGCGAATCGCGACGGGATGCGGCTTTCGAGGCCGGGATCAACATGCAGGCGGTGACGGAGGATCCAGAAGCGAAGACCGTTCTCACGTATCACAACCTGATGAACATGCGGGGAGAGGGAGTCGGATACCTTCGCAAGTGGGCGCGAAAGGTACTCGTGAAACAGGGCGTATTCCCACCGACCCCGGAGGAGCAGAAGGCGCTGGAAGCCGCGGCCCAGAGTGCCCAGCCCGGTCCGATCGAGCAACTGGCGCTCGCGCAAGCGAAAGAAGCTCTTGCCAAGGTCGAGGAACTTGCGGCGAAGATCGAGCTCGAGATGGCCCAAGTGGGGAAAACGAAGGCCGAAACGATCAAGACGCTGGCCGATGTCGACCTTGCCCGCCAGGCTGCGCAGGCCGAGACGATCAAGACTCTGGCTGCCATCGATGTTGAGCGGGGAACCGCTAACGTCGATGCGGCAAGGAGTCTGCATGACATGCGTATGGCGGAGGTCGCCGTACAGCAGTCTCCGACGCCAGGTGGCGGCTCCGAGTCGTCAGGGAGTTCCTAGTCATGGATGAACTGGACCCGGCCAATCCGGAGGACGCCGTCGGTCAATCCGACGAGGGTACGATGCCCGTGGACCCGCCCGCGGGGGAAGAGGTAGCGGAGCTGGAGGGCGAGCCGGAAGGAACGTCCACCGGGAGCGGTGCGGAGAGCGACGGGGAGGGCGAGTCCCCGATCCGCAAAAAGCCCGACGATCGGGAATCCGTGGAAGTGTTCTTCGAGGACGAGGAGCCCAGCCCTGGGTCTCCGAAGGACTCAGCCGCGTGGGCCCGTCTCCGGAAGTCGGAACAAGAGGCCAGGAAGCGAGCTGCGGAATTACAGCGAAGGCTCGATACCCAGTCCCAGCCCCCCGGGGCCTTGGATCCGGGTCCAGAACCGACGTTGGAGGACTGCGACTACGACCAAGACCTCCTGAAGAAGCGTGTGCGTGAGCACGTGGAGGCCACGCAGAGGAAGCAGGCCGCAGATTCGGAACAGGCAAGACGATTCCAGGACAAAGCCCGTGAGGCCCAGGCGCTCGTGGACAACTACGCCACGCGGAAAGAGGCCTTCTCCAAGAGGGTCAGGGGCTACACGGAAGCCGAGTCCATGGTCGTCGCCATGATGAGTCCGGAGCGGCAGGACGCACTTTTGAAGGTCGCGGAGAATCCCGAACAGCTTGTCTACGCACTTGGACGGAGGCCCGATAAGCTGGAAGAGCTGGCCAAGGAGACCGACCGCGATCGCTTCGTCGCGAAGCTGAAGAAGCTGGAGGTGTCGATTACCATGAAGAAAGGAACCCCCACCCCGCCGGAAGAGCGAGTGAGTGGCTCGGGCAATCCGGGCCCGGCGGGATCAACCTTGGAACGATTGCGTGCTGATGCCGTGAAGACGGGCGATTACAGCAGAGTGAACGCCTGGAAACGGCAACAGCGCGAGCGCAGTCGGAAGTAGGAGACTAGAGCCCCATGAACCAGTTCTCGAAAGAAGAACGCGTCGCGTTCGAGCAGCTCCTCGAAGGGTTCGAGGATGCTCTCGTGCTCTCGCGAAACATCACGATTCAGAGGACGGACCAAACGCTGATGGAGCGAACCGGGGACGTCCTCTGGACTCCTCAACCCTACATCGTCACGTCATATGACGGCACCGACATGACGAACAATTTCAAGCCGAATCATCAGCTCTCGGTGCCGATCTCGATCAACTACGAGAAGGGGGTTCCGTGGAGCCTGTCCCCCACGGAACTGCGAGACGCACTCCAGGAAGGCCGGTTGGGCAAGGCCGCCTACCAGCGTCTCGCCAGTGATGTCAACGTGTCAGTCGCGACCATCGCGAAGAACGAGGGCTCGATCGTAGTGGTCAAGTCCACGGCGGCATCGGGTTTCGCGGACGTCGCGGCTCTGGAAGGCGCGTTCAACCGTGTCGGGATCGCGGACGACGCCCGGTATCTGGCGTTGTCCACGGCCGACTACAACGGTCTCGCGGCGGACCTGGCGAACAGGGAAACGCTCACGTCGGGCAAGACCCTGGACGCCTACGAACGTGCCCATGTTGGTCGTGTCGCGTCCTTCGAGACGTTCAAGCTGGACTACGCGCTCTCCCTGACGGCGAACGCCACGACGGGCATCACGATCGACACGCGGGCGTCGGCGAGCAACTTCTACGCGCCGGCCGCGACCACGACGGACGCCTCGGGACGGCGATCCAACGTGGACAATCGCTACCAGACGATCACGCTCAGCACCAACACGGGCCTGGTCGTTGGGGACGCGTTCACGATCGCCGGGGTCAATGAGGCCCATCACATCACGAAGCTCAGCACGGGTGAGCTGAAGACCTTCCGGATCGTCGAGATCCTTGCGGCGAACCAGATCGTCATCACTCCACCCATGGTCGATCACGCTGTCGGCGGTGGTCGGCCGGCAGAGCAATACAAGAACGTCGTCATCGCGACGAGTGCGACGGCGGCACTCACGCTCTTGAACATCGCGACGAAGCCGGCGAACCCATTCTGGCACAAGGAAGCGATCAAGCTGCTGCCGGGGCGCTACGCGATCCCCTCGAATTCCGGGATGGCCGTCCTGCGATCCAGCACGGCACAGGGCATCGAGGTCACCATGTCGAAACAGACGGACATCAAGACCCTGGAAACATTCTACCGCGTCGACGTGCGGTATGGTGTGGAGATGGTCAACCCGGAGATGGCGGGTATCGCCCTCTTCAGCCAAGCCTAGTTCTCGGCCGGTGGGAGATCGTGTAAACGATCTCCCACCTCGGTCGGAATGAGGCGAAGTCCAGGTCAAGAACTCAATGGTGCTCCAAGGAGAAGAGACATGCGATATCTGATTCTGGCTCTGACGGCGGTTCTGCTGGCCGTCCTGTGCGTTTCGTCCGCGGTCGCGACGACGGAAGTCGTTCACGCTTTCGGGATGGTGGATGTGACCGTGCCGGCCGCGCAGTACATCAACGTGTTCCATGCGGGTGGTGTTGTCGGCGACGGGGCCCGTGTCTACAAGGAAGTCGGCGGGCCGTCGGCCGGTACGGCGAAGAAGTTCGTCCTGGAGACCAACGGCGAAGTGGAGAACGCGGAAGTCTCGTTCGGACCCTACACCAATGCCACGGTGGTCCGAATCGTGGCAAACTCCGACTTCGTGCTCTATTCGGTCGGAACGGGAGCGGCGGCGGTCGCGGTTTCCGTGAACATCCCCAACTTCACCGCGAGTTCAACCCCGTTCCTCGTCAACGGCATCGCGGCTGCGCAGGGCGGTGCCGCCGGGATCAAGGGAGGTACGTCGAGTACTTCCGCGAATGCGGGTGGCGCGGCGTCGGTCACGGGCGGGATCCCCGGAGCCACGGGGATCGGTGGGGCTGCCTCCGTCACCGCGGGTGCAGGTGGGTCAACGTCCGGAGCCGGCGGCCAGGCATCGCTGATCGGTGGCGCAGCGACGGCAGGCGCCTCGACCGGTGGGGCGGTGGCTATCACCGGCGGTATCGGAAAGACCACGAACGCGGGTGGGGCTATCGCGATTGCGGGCGGTGTCGGTGGTGCGACCGGCGCGGGTGGAGATGCCTCTGTGGTCGGTGGGGCCGGTGGGGCTACCTCGGGCGCGGGCGGGGCAATGGCCGTCACGGGCGGTGCGGCGACCGCTGGAGCGTCTGCTGGCGGGGCTGTCACGATCGCGGGCGGGATCGGCAAGACGACTGAGGCCGGCGGTGCTGCGAGTTTGGCCGGTGGCGTTGGCGGTGCGACTGGAGCCGGCGGTACGTCGGCCGTTACTGGTGGAGCCGGTGGGGCTACCTCGGGCGCGGGCGGCGCGACATCTATCGCGGGTGGCGCAGCGACCGCTGGCGCGTCTGCTGGCGGGGCTGTCACGATCGCGGGTGGAATCGGCAAAACGACTGAGGCCGGTGGTGCCGCATCCATGGCCGGCGGTGCCGGTGGCGCGACTGGCGCGGGCGGGAATGCGTCTTTGACCGGCGGGGCCGGCGGGGCGACCTCGGGTGCCGGTGGGGTAACGGCTGTCGCAGGTGGCGCAGCTTCGGCTGGCGCGTCCGCCGGTGGAGCCGCTACCGTTACCGGCGGGATCGGTAAGACTACGGAGGCCGGTGGAGCTGCTACGATCGCGGGCGGGGTCGGCGGTGCGACTGGAGCTGGTGGTGCAGCGTCTCTCACCTCTGGGGCCGGCGGCGTGACGTCCGGCGCATCTGGTAGTGTGACAGTTGCATCCGGGGTCGCGGCTACGGGATCCGGTAGCGCTTCCGGGGATGTAGTCGTTCAGTCCGGGGCCGGTGCGGCATCGGCTGCCGCTGTTGCGGGCGGTGTCTCCGGGGCCGTCACTCTGCAGTCACGGAATGGCGGCGCGAATACCGGCGGCGCTACGGGACAGGTCGGCGGTGCAGCCGGCGCCGTGGCCATCACGGGTGGTGCCGGCGGGGCCACGAATTCCACGGGCGCGCACGCGGGTGGTGCCGGCAGCGCGATAGCCCTCGCCGCGGGTGCCGGTGGGAACGCTTCGGCCGGAGCCGGAAACGGTGGTGCGGGTGGGAACATCCGCTTGACTCCAGGAGCAGGCGGAACGAGCTCGGGCGGCACGGCAGGGACGGGGGGTATTATCGCGCTGACTGGAGTCGTGTGCGTGAATCAAGCGACCCCGGCGACGGCCAACACGACTGCTACGTTCACCGCCGCCAATCTCAAGACCGGGATCATCACGTCGACCCACACCATTGGAGCGACGATGCAGCTCACTCTCCCGCTCGGTACGGATCTCGATGCCTCTGGGGTATTTGCCAACGACGACGCTTTCGACTGGATCCTCATCAATCTTTCGGCGGCCGCGGCCGATACGGTCACGATCATGGCGAATACCGGGCATACGATCGTAGGCAACGGGATCGTCCAGTCTTCGCACGCTTCCACGGGGCTACTGTACGGGTATTCCGCTCGATACCGAACGCGGAAGACGGCGGCAAACACCTTCGTGACCTACCGGATCAACTAGTCCGGGGGCCGGTAAAAGGAGAACGCTGTCATGTCGAAGTACAGTAATCTACTCTATCGCTGTCCGGGGGTCCACCGTGGCCCCGGGGGACACATGTACGATTGGGTCGCGTCTTCATCCGAAAGCGAGACGGATGGCCTCTTGAAAGAGGGGTGGTTTCAGTCTCTGGATGACGCCGTCGAAGCCGTCAAGGTCAGCGAGGGGGTTGCCGGGCCCGCTCCGGATGATCCCCCGATGACCGCTGGAGAGAGGGCCACTGCGGCGAAAAAGGCGTTGGCCGTCGCTGCGGAGAGGGCTCTCGCCGCGAACAGGGCTCTTGCGGCAGATACGCAAGTGGCCACCGCAGCGGACAAGGAGCTGGCCGAGGTCACACGTAGGGCTGAGGTCGCGGAAATCGAAAAGAACGGCGCCTTGGAGGTAGCCCATGCCGCCGCCGTGGAGAGGGTTATGGTCGCGAACAGGGCGCAAGTGGCGAACAAGGCGCTGAGTTCGAGCAAGCTACACGTCGAAGCGGCAAGGCGGGTGCTGGAGGACGCTGCGGTCCGGGTACTGGCGTCGGATCAGTTGCTCGCGGAAGCCTCTGCAAAGGCTCTTGCGGGGGCTGAGGCGGCAGAGAAGGCGTTAGCCGCGGCGACCAAGAAGTCCGGAGGCGGTTCTGCGGAATCGCCCGTGGCGGCTTCAGAAGTCGTTCTTGACGACGTGAAGGCCGCGTTGACGAAGCTGAAGGATGAAGTGAACGCGAAGGCGGTCATGAGGCTCCTGAAGAGGTTCGGCGTGGCGGCGGCTCCGGAGCTGCCCGAGGACAAGTACGCGGAAGTCCTCGCGGCGGTCGAAAAAGAGCTGGAGTAACCCATGGGATGGACCAAGCGGAAAATCATCGAGAAGGCATTTGGTGCCTTCGGGCTGGATTCCGCCTTCGGTCTACCGCCCGATCAGCTCCAGAGCGGCTTGGATTCGCTCAACGCGATGATGGGCCACTGGGATTCAGAGGGCGTTCACCTGGGGTTCAATCTAAACGGTGACTTGGAGTCGGATTCGGGTATCGACGTCTCGCGCGTGCGAGCCGTTTACACGAATCTCGGGGTGGAACTCGCGGCCGGTCTTGGCCGCGAGGTCTCCCCCCGGATCGCGGGAATCGCAAGCCAGACGTACGATCGGCTGAAGGCTCTCGCGAACAGGCAACGCGTCATGCGACTCCCGAGTACGATGCCACTAGGTGCGGGACGCAAGGGCTGGCGTGGCAGTATTGGTGGGAGCGGTCGTGTGTTCGCGGACGAAACGGCGGATACCACCAACACGGATACGGACGGAGAGCTGGAGTTCGATTAGCATGGCAATCCGGGATTTAACGGAGGCTTCGGCGCTGGCCGCGGGGGATTACGTCGCGATCTCCGTGTCCGGAAACGACCGGAAGATCACCGTTTCAGCACTCATGACGTTCTTGGCCGGACTCATCGCGCCCCCGTGGGACAAGGTCATTCAGTTCGCGTCACCGACTACCGGGTTCACGGTGACCGCCACGCCGCCATCGGCCGGCAACTCTATGTGGGTCATCCTGACGCCGACGGGCACACTGGCGACTGGTACGGTAGCCCTCCCCGTGAAGGGGGCGGCTACGGACGGCCAGGAAGTCCTGGTGTGCAGCTCGCAGACGGTTACCACGCTGACGGTTTCCGCAACGAATTTGAGCGTCAACGGAGCACCGACCACTCTGGTCGCGGGTAGCTCTTTCCTCATGAAGTTCGATCTCGTCAACAGCACGTGGAGGCGGATCGGCTAATGGAGATTGTTCCCATCCCCGTTCTATCGGGTCTCTATGTTGACGGAAGACCGGACGTCCGTGTCGCGCTTCCCGTCAACATGGTTCCCATCCCCAGTCAAGAGGGGATCGCGGACGGTTATCTGAGTCCCGCAGAGGGTATCCAAGCACTCGCGCTGGGCCCCGGGGTCGACCGTGGTGGCGTGGTCTGGGGGGACAGCAGCGGTACGGGAGGCGGCGTTCACTACCGGGTCATGGGGACGGATCTAGTCTCCGTAACGGCCACGGGTGCTATCACTACCATCGGTAGCGTCGGTGGCTCGGGCCCAGTCCGCATGGATTTCAGCTTTGACCGCCTCGGTATCCTGTCGGGCGGTCTCCTGTGGTATTGGAACAACACAACGTTGATCCAGGTCACAGACGTCAACATCCCGGCGAGCCTTATCGATATGGTGTGGGTCGATGGCTACTGGATGGTCACGGACGGAACGGTCATCGCGGTCAGTACGCTTGCGGACCCGACCACTTTCAATGCGACGAGTTACAGTGGCACGGACCGTCCCGATCCAATCAAGGCGCTCCTGAAGGTTCTGAATGAGGTTCATGTTGTCAGTCGAAGTTTCATCGACGTGTTTCAGAATGTCGGTGGGACGGGCTTCCCGTTTTCGCGTGTCAACAACGCGGTCATCACGAAGGGTGCCATTGGAACCAGGACGGCATGTGTCTTCGACGACAAGGTGGCTGTTTTGGGAGGCGGTCGGTCGGCTAGTAATAACGAAGAGCTACCGAGTATCCATTTGGCGCACAACGCCCAGAGCCTTCGGATTTCGACGCTGGAGATAGATCGACTCCTTACGGGATACACTACCGCGCAATTGGCGGCCGTCTTTGTCGAGTCCGTGGTTCATCCCGGGGCACGGTTTCTTTTTGTCCACCTGCCCGATCGTACGATCGTTTACGACGCCATGGCATCAGCCGTGGTCGGACAACCGGTATGGCATATCCGGACGTCCGCGCTTCAGGGCTTCTCGCTATACAAAGCTCGGTACATCACGCGGGCCCACGATACATGGGTTGTCGGGGATACTAGCTCATCTGCTATCGGAACTTGGGTACACACGGGCTCCCAGCACTACGGCCTGCCCGTCCGCTGGGAGTTCTCCACCCCGATGCTCCGAAACAAAGGAGTGGGCGCCGCACTGCATCAGCTCGAGTTACTGGCCCTGACGGGTGCCGTGACCATCGGTACGAATCCGACGATCGCAACCTCGTATACGGAAGACGGGGAACTATTTACCCAGGACTACGCTATCCCTTCGGGTGCGATCGGGGACCGGGCAAAGAAGCTCTTGTGGCTCAATCTCGGTCGGTGGAACGGCTTCCGGATTCATCGTTTCCGGGGGGACAGTGCCTCCCGGTTGTCCGCGCTACTGATCAACGCGGGAATCAGCCCGCTTCGTTTCTAGCATGATCAACACACCGGCGCGTTCTGACTTCGCGAAGTTCATCGGGGATCCCCGTACTCTACGGGCCTTCGAGGAACTCTTCGCCGCAGTGAACACACACTTGCTGGGAGCGCTGAAGGCCCAGTCGAAAGCAGCGGGCTATACCGTCCTCGCGGAGGAGTCTGGAACGGTCTTCATCGCGACGACCGCGGATGTGGAGTTCACGCTCCCATCGACTGCCGCGGGACTCATGTACACATTCGTGTTCAAGGTCCCGAGCGCCGGTGTCGGCGGGCAAGTGAGCCCCGCGGCGGCGGATAAGATCATGGGAAACGGGTTCACTTCCGCAGATAACAAAGCGGCGATCAATTCAGGGGCCACGGACAGAGAGGGAGATACGATTACGGTTGTTGGGGACGGTTCCGACGGGTGGTTTATCGTCGGCTTGACCGGTACCTGGGCCAGAGAGGCATAGCGCGCACGGGAGATAAGCCATGGGATGGGATGCGATCGGGATGGCACTCGGCAATTTCGTCGGTGGCCTTTTCTCGAACAATAGCCAAGCGGACGCAGCACAGCAAGCCGCCGCAGCGCAGCAACAGGCGATCGGGAATCAGCTCGCCACGTTGCGGGGCTCCTACAACGATTCCATGGGGCTCCAGCAGGACCAGTTCAATCGGAATCTCGGGCTGCAACAGGGTCAGTTCAATCAGAACCTCGGGTTGCAGCAGGGCCAGTTCAACCAGGGCCTCGGGCTCCAGCAGGGTCAACTCAACAACCAGCTCGCTACACTGCGGGGCACCTACAACGACACCGCGGGGCTCCAGCAGGGCCAGTTCAACCAGGGTCTCGGGCTACAGCGGGATCAGCTCAGCCAAGGTCTCGGGCTACAGCGGGGTCAGTTCAATCAGAATCTCGGGTTGCAGCAAGGCCAGTTCAACCAGGGTCTCGGGCTGCAACAGAACCAGCTCGGCCAGAATCTCGGGCTACAGCAAGGCCAGTTCAATCAGAATCTCGGACTGCAACAGGGTCAGTTCAACCAGGGCCTCGGGTTGCAGCAAGGCCAGTTCAATCAGAATCTCGGACTGCAACAAGGCCAATTCAACCAGGGCCTCGGATTGCAGCAAGGCCAGTTCAACCAGGGCCTTGGGTTGCAGCAGAACCAGCTCAGCCAGGGTCTTGGGTTGCAGCAGGACAGGTTCAATCAGGGCCTCGGGTTGCAGCAGGGCCAATTCGACCAGGGCCTCGGGCTGCAACGCGGGTTCCTGGACGAAGCGCTCGGAAGGGCAGGAGCACAGAGCGGCCAGCAGACCGCGGCGCTTCAGAGCCTCTTCTCTCCGTACACGCAAGCCGGGCAGTCCGCTGTCGGCGGCATGAACCAGTACGCCCAGGGCGGCCTTCAGGCATTCGGGCAGCAGTCCGCGCTCTCGGGAGCAGCGGGGGCAGACGCGCAGCAGCAGGCCATCAGCGGTCTCCAGAGCAGCCCCCTCTTCCAGGCGCTCGCGAAGCAGGGCGAGGACGCCATTCTGGCGAACGCAAGCGCCACCGGCGGCCTGAGAGGCGGAAATACACAGACGGCCCTCGCGCAGTCTCGATCCAACCTCCTGAACCAGTTCGCTCAACAGCAGATCGGGAATCTCAACAACATTTCCAGCCTGGGCGCGTCCAATTTGAACGCCTTGGCCGGGTACGGCCAGGGGAGCGCCGGCCAGCAGGGACAGCTCGGTTCCAGTGCACTTGGGCAGAACTTAGGGCTCCTGGGGTCGCTGTATGGCAACGCCGCGGGCAACGTGGCAGGCGCGGGGAACCAGCTCCTGAGTGGGATCAACAGCGCGTCCAACGCCAACGCGGGTAACACGGCCAACCTCATCAACAGCCTGATGGGGAACACGGCCGGCCTCACGAACACCAACGCAGGCAACGTGGCGGGTCTCACGAACCAACTCATGAGTGGGATCAACAGCGCGGGCAACGCCAACGCGGGTAACACGGCCAACCTCATCAACAGCCTGATGGGGAACACG
>ERZ1292629.1876-Hain-H43-01um-R1-1876-length-19213-cov-5_pt1 | contig 19213 bp, 17 predicted proteins | sample MGYA00564399_ERZ1292629 | MGnify/ENA primary metagenome ERZ1292629 (study PRJEB36523, sample SAMEA6512636) | groundwater metagenome | collected 2019-01-08 | study: AquaDiva: Metagenomics assemblies of 32 groundwater samples | reverse complement strand
GTATTGTATCCTTCTACTAGTTCCAAGTTATGTATTGCTGAATCTTTTTGCGACAAACATCTATTCGTACAGAATACACGAAAGCGCTCTTTGTCTTTTTTTAAAAATTCATAAACTTCTTTTGTTACGAAGCGATCGGCCTCTTTTTGGATAGGTTTGTTTATTGCAAGCCAGAATATATAAGTGCTTTCCAACAATGCTAAAGTTGCAGCTAGCGCAAATAAGAGTTTATTTTTTCTGATCTTCTCTAATGCAAAACCAGCGAGGGTTAGTGTTAAAATTAAAGGTACAAACCAAATGCGCGTTGCAACTCTTTGCAGCACAAACCAATCCTGAGAAAGCAGCAGATTAGAAAGAGGCGAAACATTGTTTGATGCAATTAGAACAACTGCAAAAAGAGAAATTGCAACTAGAATTTTGTATGGTGTTTTAAGTTTAACAAAGCCTATAAAGGCGAGAATAATCGGCACGATTCCTAAGAATAGCCATTTTTCAGTGTCTAAATAGTGGGGATTTTTAGAGAGTAAAGGAGAAATAGAAGAAGTGATAAATTCCACTGCTGACGACCACTTTGGATATACATCTCTATCTTGAAGAAGTAAAAATCTTGTAGTTTGTGGTAGCCACTCAATCTGGGGGAACAAAGCGATGGCAGTTAATCCTATAGAGGTAATAACGCCCAATAAAAACATAAGTAAATCTTTTAAGAGATTAGACTTTTTTAGTATTGATATTGTTAAAACAAGGAGAAATGAGGATGCCGCAGTTAAAGTTAAGGTTACTGTATGAAGAAAAAAGAGTGCTGCGAAACTTATTCCTAAAAAAAGCGCCCATTTAATTTTCTTGGATAGGGTAAGCTTAAAACAGCTCAAAATCACCAAAGGTAGCCACGTCAGTGTTCCGACAAGGCCATAATGACCCGCTTCAAGATAACCGCCTAGTTTTGGTGTCGTTATATATAAGACGGCAACAACTAAGCTCGTTGACAATGATAAACGGAAGACAGATCTTGCCAAAAGGAAGAAAAATATTCCTCCAAGAAAAGTATGAAGAATTAACCAAATAATAAACGCTAAATCTGTTGGCAATAGGATAAAGAGCCAATTTGGAGGATAGAAAAGGGAAAATTGGGGATCCGGCAGAAGAGGAGTGCCTGAAAGAAAAAGGTTATTCCAGAAAGGGAGGGTATGTGTTTCTAAGAATTTCTCTCTTATGAAATAAAAAACTGGCCAGAATTGTTCTTGCAAGTCATTACCCCGCGCAAGCAGTATTCCCGGATTAAGAAGCGCTGGCAGATACACAAGAAAAGTCATCAAAACAAGTGGGAGAAATATATAAAACACGCGCTTCATTAAGAGCAGTGTACTATGAAGAGGCGGTTGTTTCTAGTATAATTTGAAGACAACTATGCTAAGAAATTTGCTACTTCTTTTCTCTCTAGCTGGATTTTTAGTTGTTGGTTTTCTTTTAGCAACCAATCATCCAGGATTCGCCATCAAAATAACAAACTATCTTTATGTTTTGCTTCTTGTGAGTGTCTTATGGCAGGTTTTGTATGATACAAAAGTATAACATTTTGGTTTTTCTCGGACTTGCCGTTCCCACTCTTTTAGCGTTTAGGGCATTTTTTACACCATCACCACTCGTCTGGGGAGATGCCCCTTATTTTTACCCCGAAGGTTTAAAAGAATTGGTCGCAAAACCCTATCTTTGGACTGATAATGGAAATAACTTTGGCGGGATAAATTCTCTTCTTTGGCTCTCTCCTTTAATGTTTGTATACGGGATACTGCACAAGCTTTTCGGTCTTGATAACGATTTAATAATTAGGATACTTTTCTATTTCCCGGCAACTCTTCTTTCACTGAGTACCCCTATCTTTTTTGCGCGATACCTAGGGTATTCAAGGGTTGTTCAATTTTTTGCCTCGCTTGTTTATACACTTAATACGTATTTTTTGCTTCTTGTTGATGGTGGGCAAGTCGGCGTGGCACTTGCTTATGGATTTTTCCCATTAACTCTTCTCTTTCTTAGGAAGTTAATTGATATCCCTCGTTTTAAAAATTTTCTTTGTTCTTTATTTTTCTTAATTGTTCTATCAGTTATTGATCCTCGCATTGCTGCTATTGGTATTCTTGCTCTGGTTGTTTGGGTTTTTATTGACTGGATAGAGAGCCGCCAAGGAAACACTGTTAAAAATCTTAAATTTCTAATTCCACTTATTTTTTTAACAATTGCCGCAAATTCTTATTGGATTATTCCAAGTTTAATAGGTGGGAATTTAAGCGTCTCTGTTTCAAGCCTTCAGCTTATTTCATTACTCAATCCTCTTCTTCTCTTTCAGCCACATTGGCCAGGGAATGAGTTTGGAAGAGTTTTTCCGCCCCCGTTTTATTTTGTAGGTATTCCACTTTTAATATTTGCTAATTTGCTTCTTAGGCCAAATAAAAAGATTTTACTTTTTACTTTTTACTTTTTACTTTTTACTTTCTTAGTCAAGGGAGAGACGGCACCATTTGGTGAATGGTACGAGTGGGTGGTGAGAAATGTCCCTTTTGCTGTCGCTTTTCGTGACTCCACTAAATTTTTTGCACCACTTCTTCTTTTTGGAGGAATGTTAATTGGTATAACTGTTGAGCGTATTGGCGGTCTTTTGAAAGGTTTCTTTACACCCTTTAGTGCGGGTGTAAATTTCCTGGCGTCCTTCGCGGTATATGCATATTTGCTTTTCCTAATACACCCTGCGCTCCTAGGCGGTTTGCACGGGGTGTTGTCTGGTAGGGAATTTCCTCACGACTTAGAGATTGTATACGAGAAGTTAAGAGGGGACTCAAGTTTTTTTAGAACAGCATGGTTTCCAGAACGCCATCCATTTGGGTTTCATACAGAGGGGAAACAAGCACTTGATGCGAAAAGATTATTGGAAGAGCGCCCTTTTGCCTCGCTCAATGTGGGAACGTATGACGCATTCAATTTTGTGCACGATTCTTCTTTTTTGGAATGGTTTGACCTTTTGGGAATTAAGTATCTTGTTTTTTCGGGAGACCCACGAACATTTCAACTAAATGAAACGCAACAACAAGACTGGAATAATCTTTTAACTTTAACAGCTTCTACATCTGGTTTGTTAAAAGAAGACTGGGGAGTGAGTTTCCCTGTTTATAGTCTTGTTGATACAAAGCCTCATATATTTTCGGTTGATAAATTAATTGCTGTTATAGGAAGTGAGGATATTTATCAAAAACTCAAAGAAAAAGATAAAAATTTTTCCGTAGGCAACCAGGCTTTCGTGTTTCTTGAGGATGGAAAATTTGATCCAAGGAATTTGCAGAGGATTGCCTCGCAGTCTGCGATTTTAGTTTTCACTGAAAAAGACGAGATTGATTTAACCATGAGTTTTTTACAGAAGCATTTTGTTTCTCCAAGAGAGGCAACTAAGGGAGTAAAAGGACCTTCGCAATGGGCGCTGCGTTCTGCTGACGATTATTTGAAATGGAAATATGAGTTTTTGATTAATGGTGTGGATACAAAAGAATTTGATTATGGTAAAGGTATTGCATTTTCTTCTGTTGCCGATGAGTGGATTTACTTCGATATTGATGTTTTATCTGACGGTGAATATGTTTTTGCCGCAAGAACGTTAACTAGGGACAAGGATGAGCAGTTGGGAGTAGATTTATTTTACGGGTCCCCAATTACTTACAATACGAAATACCATTTTGAATGGTATATAAGAGAAGGATTTTCTCTAAAAAAGGGTCAGAAAAGAGTAGCGTTTAAGAATATTAATGGATTTCATGCTCTTAATACAGTAGCTTTTGTTCCAAAGAAGGATTGGGAGGAAGCGCAGAAATTAACACAAAATTTTCTGAGAGATTTTCCAGTGGTAAGGATTGACGGGAAGGGTGATGAGCAAGAATTGCAGCAATTAGCCAACATTAGTCAATGGAGACAGGTGGATTACGAGATGATAAACCCGGTTCGATATAAAGTTAATCCGCCCCAGAATAATTGGATTATTTTTACAGATAGTTATCATTCACAATGGAAGTTGAAAAAGGGGAGGGAATTTCTGCCTTCTTACCCACTTTACTCTATGATAAATGGATTCTATGTTTTGCCTAATTGGCAAGATATAGAGATTACTTTTGTGGGACAGGAACATGTACTTTGGGGAGGATATATAAGTTTAGCTGCTATATTTTCGCTTGCAGTTATTTTTCTTTGGTTTTACTCTAAAGATAGAGGTAAAGATGTTTGAACTATTGACACAAGTCCGAGAGCTTGTTTTCTCAAGGGTGACAAAGGATGCCTCGATAGTATTTGTGGGTAATGCTGTTTCTTCTGCTTTGGCAATCGTATTTACAATTGTGGCTGCACGGTTTCTTGGACCAGAGAATTGGGGAATAGTTGCAGCTGTTGCCAGCTTTACCACCATTATTTTTGCTGTAGGGGAGCTGGGACTGGGGGCTGCACTTTTTCGGTTTGTTTCCGCAAAGTGGAGTTCTGGGAAATTGGGAGAGGCTCGAACAGTTCTGTCTGCACTATTTACTGTAAGAGTTGTAATTGGCATCTTTTTAGTTTTAGCGCTTTTGCTCTTTGCCCGCCCACTCTCGCTTTTAATTTTTAAGCAAGAAGAGATGTTTCTTATTATTTTTGCCGCCCTTTCCCTATTTGGGTTTTTACTTATGGATTTTCAAGTGGTAACAAGCGAGGTAAAACAAAATTGGAGGCAAGCTGCTCTTTTTATAACTCTTACTAATATTCTACGTATGGTGTTTCTTGCGGTGGTTTTCTTGGCAGGAATTATAAACATTATGAGCGTGCTTTTTGTGTTCGCCGCAGCCCCAATCTTTTCGTGGTTTATTTCACTCTTTTGGCAGCGGGTATCAATTGGTTTTGTTCCAGGGTGGAAGAAGATGATACGCGAGATTGCGGCGTTCTCCTCTTGGATGAGTGTAAATAGGGTTGTTTCTTCAGTTAATTCAAGGGTGGATGTATTGTTGCTTCTCCAGCTTGCGGGTACGTATCAAGCTGGCATTTACTCAGCCGCGAGCAGTGTTGCCTTGGGCGTTCCACTTATTATAGGTAGCTTTGCAACAGTTTTGGCTCCAAGTTACGCGTCTCTAGGAGAGAAAGCCCTCGTCTCTTATTTTAAGCGGGCAATGGGAATTTCTGTTATTATTTCCATAGGTTTAATACTTGGTATCCTTATTGCTCCCTTTATCATTACACTTTTCGGGCCGCAATACGCAAGTTCAGGTGTGGTACTACAAGCGTTGCTTGCGGTGTACATTCCGTTCGCCCTTGCTACTCCCGCGGTCAATCTTTTAATTTATGCGTTCCAAAAACCATATATTATTGCCGCAACATCGCTTGTTACCCTTCCTCTTGTGCTTCTTGTCAACTTTTACCTCATTCCCAAAATTGGTGTTTTCGCGCCGGTGTTCGCATTAGGGATGGTTAATCTTTTGACAATGATAGTGAGTTTCACAGCCGCATGGCACGCACTGCGCGCACAAAAATGACTATTACCGTACATACGTTAGTTAAAAACGAAGCGAGGTTTGTGTGGTATGCGGTAATGTCTGTTATTAATTATGTAGATAAAGTGCTTCTTTGGGATACGGGAAGTACAGATGGAACACTGGAGATCTTAAAGGAAATAAAGAAATCAACTAATAAAGAAATTGATTTGCGAGAAGTTGGAGAAGTAGACCCCATAGGTTTTACAAAAGTTCGCCAAGAGATGTTAGATTCCACAAACACCGACTGGTTCATTGTGGTTGATGGAGATGAAATTTGGTGGGAAGAATCAATACAGAAAGTGAAAGAAGCGATAAACGAGTTTGATTCTCGCAAGCTCGAATTAAGTGATAAGGGAAAAGAAATAGAATCAATAGTGGTGCCGACAATTAACTTGATTGGTGATATATATCATTATCAGGAAGAAGCGGCGGGTCAGTATCATCTTGCAGGAAAGAGGGGACACTTCAATTTGCGCGCGGTAAACCGTAGTATTCCGGGACTGCATTCTGCTGGCCCACACGGGAAATGGGGCTGGGTGGATGGTGATAACAGAATGATTCAAAACAGGAGCGCTCAAAAGATTTTATTTGTTGATGCACCATACCTTCATGCTACCTTTCTCCCCAGAACAGTTTCGCGAGAAAAGGACTTATTAGTTCCCAAAAGAGTTCACAAATTTAAATACGAGCTAGGAATTCCATTTCCATCTGATTTTTATTATCCGGAAGTATTTTTTAGACCACGTCCAGGAATCGTACCTTTCCCATGGATAAAGCGGAGTACTAACTATACAATTCGTGCTAGCATAGAAACGCCATTTAAAAAATTAAAAAGGCGATTAATTAAAGGCACAAAAGTAGGATACTAATAACCATATATGAATAGAAAGTGTATCAGTTGTGGGAAAAGATTTAAGCTTTTAGGTGAAAATGAAGGAATTAAAATTTTGCAGTGCAAAGCTTGTGGCTTAGGCGCTACAGAGCAAAGAGGTAAGCAACGACAATATGCTGCTTACCACAGAGATCAGGTTTACATCAAAGAAAAAGAACAGTTTAGGAATATTTTTGAAAAAAGGGTGAAGATAATTTCTGAGTTCAAAAAGACGGGCAAAGTTCTTGAGATTGGTTCGTCCACTGGAATTTTTTTATCCCTATTAAAGCAGCAAGACTGGGAAGTCCAAGGAATTGAACCATCAAAACCAGCCGCTTCTGCCGCACAAAAGAGAAAAATTCCAACAATAGTTGCGACCTTTGAAAATGCTGACATCTCTCACAACAGTTTTGATCTTATTATTTTTAACCATGTTCTTGAGCATATGGAAAATCCACTAGAGGTCTTACAGAAGGCAAATGCTGTTTTGAAAAAAGACGGGCTTCTTTTTATTGATGCTCCAAATTTTGCAAGTCTAACTGCACGGATATGGGGTGCTCATTGGGCTTATATTTTACCAAAAGAGCATCGCTGGCACTTTACTCCTCAAGCGCTCTCACTTCTTTTGGAAAAAGTAGGATTTAAAATGCTTTATTGTGAAACACATTCAGGAGTATGGAACTATGGAAATCCCGCGAAAGAAATCTGGCAGAGTTTGATAAAACTGAGAAAACGATTTTTTACGAATATTGTAACTTTCCTTCCTTCTTTTATTGTAACAAAGATGGGAATGGGGAGTGGAGTAACAGTTATTGCACAAAAAGTATGAGATATGGGACATACATTCTGATTGTTTTACTACTGGGGCTTCACTTTTTTTTCCTAGCCAATCTTCAATTTACTGCCTGGCCTGAGATGCTTTCGTATTCTTATCTTCGTAATCACGGATTTCTCATCTATAAAGATATGATTCATCCGTATCCTCCGCTTCTTACCATGGCACTTTCGTGGGCGTACACGCTTTTTGGCTATCATCTTTGGGTACTCAAAAGTGTAGCATGGGCGGTAATTCTTGTAAGTGATATTCTTGTGTTTATTATTACTCGCTCCACAACCCGCCGCGATGCACCGGCGTTTTTTGCCGTTGCGGCGTATATCTTTTTGCAGCCCTTTCTCGAAGGAAACATGCTATGGTTTGATATTGCAATTGTTCTCCCAATCCTTTTGGGAACACTATTTTTGTTAAGACATAATTTATTCTTGGCAGGATTATTTTTTGCAGCGGCTGCTCTTACCAAACAAACAGCAGGATTATATTTGTTATTTACTATTTTATATTTACTTCTTATTAAGAAAACAAGTTTTAATCAATTGAAATACTTATTTTATGGTCCTTTGATTTTAGGGATTCCACTTTTGATTAGGCTTTTACAAGAGGGAGCGCTCGTTGATTTTTTAAACTGGACAATTATTTATCCTCTTACGCAGTTTGGTAAATTTCCGGGATATGTGCATATGGAGGTATCTCCTGGGCAAGCATTTATAAGTATTTTTTTACTTGTGCCACTTTTAATTATCATCATTAAGAATAAGGAAATTCTTAAAGATTCAGTATTTCAAGTTTTATTCCCCTTTCTAGTAATTGCGCTTATCATAATCTATCCTCGTTTTTCTTTTTTTCACTTTCAAACAGCTCTCGTTTTTCTGGTTATTCTTTATGGTTTGCTTTTTAATCAAATGAAAATAAAAAGATTTAAGTTATTACTTATTACTTCTTACTTATTACTTATCTTCTTTGCTATCCATCGTCCGCTCCTTTCTAGCGAGTGGGGAAGAGAAACACGGTTTTACGCAAAAGAGGATTTGGAATTAGCACAAACGATTCAAAGTAAAGTTCCGCAGAGCGAAAAAGTTTTTCTATTGGGTCTCCACTCAGGACTTTATGTAATGGCAGGGAGAGTTCCCCCAAAACGTTGGACTGACAATTTCGGATGGTATCTTGAAATTCCTGGCGTTCAGGAGGAAATTATCGCCCGCTGGGAAAATTCGTCAGCTGGTGGGCCACCACACTTTATTTTCTGGCGTACACCTTCCCCGGGAAACTGGTTTGACTTAGGGACTTATCAACCACAAAAAATTGTTCGCTGGATAGAGGAGCACTATACTAAAGAGGAAGAAGTAAAGCCGGGAGTTTGGCTATGGGAGCGCGCAAAATGAGAGTGGTATTTTTAAATATTTATCAAGGCCAGGTGCAAAGGGGTGCAGAGACATTCGTGCGGGAGCTCTCGGAAAGATTAAAAAGAAACCATGAGATTGTGGTAATGAGTGGAAATAAAATTCCACCAAAGAGATGGCCTTTTGTCTGGCACTTTTTTGTCGATCCTAACGGTCTCTACATATTGTGGTTTACACTCAAAACCCTTCCTCTCCTTTGGAAGGAGAAATTTGATATTGTTATTCCATTGAATGGTGGATGGCAGTCAACGTTTGTTCGTATTGTTACATGGTTATATGGTGGGAAAGTGATAATCAGTGGACAGTCGGGGATGGGATGGGATGACAGACATAATTTATGGAGTTTTCCAAATGTTTTTGTGGCTATTTCAAGTTTTGCAGGAGATTGGGCTAAAAAAGCGAATCCGCTGGTGAGAGTTCAATATATCCCTAATGGTGTGGATTTACAAAAGTTCTCACCCAGCGGTCGAAAATTTTCTACTCAATTAAAGCATCCAATTGTGCTTTGCGTTGCAGCATTAACTGTGGGTAAAAGAGTTGACTTGGCAATTAAAGCGACAGCTGCGTTTGGGAACGCGAGTATTTTGGTGGTAGGGGATGGTCCACTAAGAGAAAAAATACACAAGTTAGGGATGAAGCTTCTTGGCGAGCAGTTTCAATTAATTAAAATGTCATATGAAGAGTTGCCTACTGCGTATAGGGTAGCGGATGTATTTACTATTCCTTCAGAATCCTACCATTCTTTTGAAATTGTTCTTGTTGAGGCAATGGCGACAAACCTACCCGTGGTTGCAAATAATGACTTGATAAGGGAAGAAATAGTAGGTGATGCGGGGATTTTAGTTAATCCAACAGATACAAATGCTTATGCTGCCGCTCTGAAAAAGGCACTGAATGCCAAACAGGGAGACAAACCTCGTCGTCAAGCAGAAAAATTCTCTTGGGACAAAATTGCAAAGCAGTATGAAGAATTATTTAAAAAATTATAAGCAGAGCTTGTTTCTCACTTAGGCTCAAAATGAAAGTCACAGTTATTATTCCTACTTATAACGAAGAGGAAACAATTAACAAGTGTTTGGAATCTTTGTGCGAACAAACTTACAAAAAAATAGAGGTAATTGTTGTAGATGATGGCTCGATCGACAATACCCTTAGTATTGTCGGAGATTTAAGATTTAAGAAGTACGATTTAAGAATTTTTGAACAGAAACATAAGGGACCAGGTGAGGCGAGGAATTTGGGAGCAACCCATGCAAAAGGAGAAATACTCGTTTTTGTTGATGCGGATATGACGTTTGAGAGGGACTTTATAGAGAAGTTGGTTGCACCAATAATAAGAGGGAACGCAAGCGGCACGTGGAGTCGTGAGGAATATGTCTCAAACTGGGAAAATGTGTGGGCGCTGTGTTGGAATATAAATGAGGGTTGGGAGGAGAGAAAGCGCCATCCTAAAAACTACCCACCCACACAGAAGGTTTTCAGAGCACTTTTAAAAAGTGAGTTTGATAAGGTAGGAGGATTTGAACTTGGTGGGTATTATACGGATGATTGGAGTTTAAGTCAGAAACTTGGATATGAAGCAGTAGCTGCCCCTGATGCTAAGTTTTATCATGCAAATCCCAGTAATCTTTCTGAAGTTTTTAACCACGCGCATTGGGTTGCTAAAAGAGAGTATAAATTGGGAATCCTCGGAGCAACTTTTGCACTATTTCGCGCGTCTTTACCGGTATCACTAGTAGTAGGACTGGTAAAATCTATCCTTAATAAAACGCCGCATTTTCTCATCTTTAAGATTGTTTATGATTTTGGAATTTTTATAGGAATTTTAGAATATCGGATGACAGGTAGAGGAGCAAAGTGATTTTCGTAATTCTTATACTTGGGTTTTTACTTAGACTGATTTCCCTTAACCAATCTTTTTGGCATGATGAGGCGACAAGCGCGTTAGTGGCACGCGACTTTTCTGTTGCCGAAATTTTAGCACAATTCTCTCCTGGTGACTTTCACCCACCACTTTACTACTTGATACTCCACTTCTTTATACAAGTTTTTGGTACATCGGAGGTCGCTATACGTATGCTTTCAGTTTTGTTTGGTGTTGCTACAATTTGGGTAGTTTTCTTAATTGGGAAAATTTTAATTGAACAAATTAATTGGAAATTGGAAATTGGAAATTGGAAATTTCCTGAAGTTGCAGCTCTTTTTTTGGCAACTTCAGGTTTACACATTTACTATTCTCAAGAAGCACGAATGTATGTTCCGGCAGTGTTTTTTACAACCCTTTCAGTTTTGTTTTTCTTGAAAATTATCAAAGCGAAAAAACAGCAAGCGTCGGATTGGGTGGGATTAGTAATTGTAAGTACACTTCTTCTCTATACCGATTATCTCCCCGTTTTTCTTTTTCTATTTTTCGCTTTGTATTTACTCGTGTTCGAAAGAAAACATCTTAAAAAGAGTGTTACCAACTGGTTGTTAGCTACCATAGCCATTCTTTTCCTTTTTTTACCTTGGGTTCCGATATTATTTGGGCAACTTGCGGCAGGCTTGGGTGTACAAATGACTAACCCCCAATGGTGGAATGTGCTGGGCGGAACGAACGTAAAAGAGCTTGCTTTAGTACCTATTAAATTTATGATTGGGAGAATATCGGCAGAAAATAGTGTGCTTTATGCCGCGTTGCTTGTTATTCCAACTGTGCTTTTTGCGAGCGTTTTCCTCAAAAGTGTTACTCTGTGGCAGCGGACTAGTTTTTTATGGGTATGGTTTACATTACCTATTCTCGCAGTGGCTCTGGTGGGACTCAAAGTTTCAGTATTTTCCTATTTTCGGCTCATTTTCTTATTACCCCCATTTTATTTACTCGCGGCATTTGGCGCGCTTTCATTTAAAAACAGTAAAGTGAGGTTGATAATGGTGGTTGGGTTACTTTTGGTTAATATAGTTTCAAGTGGTATCTATCTTTTCAATTCACGCTTTCAGAGAGAAGATTGGAGAGGGGCAGTATCCTTTATTGAACAAAAAGCAACTCCTGGCGTTCTTGTTCTTTTTGAGAGCAAAAGTGTGATGCCTGGTTTTTCTTGGTATTCAAAAGGGATTGTTGATGGTGTAGGGGGTTTGAATCCTGGACTTGACCAAATTATAAAAGAGAGAGAGCAAATTTTTGTTTTTCAATATTTGGTCGAGATAAATGATCCTGAGGGGGTAGTTGAAAAGACATTAGACGAGAAGGGTTTTGTTAAGGTAGCAACATATAACTTCCGAGGAGTGGGGTTTGTGTTCGAATACGAGCGAGGCGTACAATTAACTCAAGATGAAGATTGGAATAGATATTTCGCAAATAGTTTATGAGACTGGCGTTTCGTGGTATACAAGGAATTTGGTACACGCACTCCTCTCGTTTGATAAAAAAGATGAGTATTTCCTCTTCGGTGGTGCCATGCGCCGTTTGCCTGATTTAAATCATTTTAGCAAGGACCTTTCAGGTAATTTCACAAAAAAGTTTTATCCTTTATCTCCAATGATGCTTGACCTTTTATGGAATCGGCTTCACATCTTTCCAATTGAAAATTTTGTGGGTTCGGTTGATGTGTTCCATTCTTCTAATTGGACACAACCACCATCAAGAAAAGCAAAACTGGTTACTACAGTGCATGATTTAGTGCCGCTTTTATACCCAGAGAGTTCACATCCTAAGATTATTGCAGTACACAAAAGACAGCTTAAGTGGGTAAAGAGAGAATGTGAACGGGTGATAGCAGTATCGGAAGCTACCAAAAATGACATCATAACTTATTTGGGAATTCCGGCGGAAAAAATTTCAGTAGTGTATGAGGCGCCGGATGCAATTTATAGAAAAGTAGGGGATAAGAGGGTAGGGGAGGTAAAAAAGAAATTTGGTCTTCCACGGCATTTCCTGCTTGCAGTAGGAGCAGATCCGCGAAAAAATCTATTAAATGTAGCTCAAGCACTTACACTCATTCCCGATGCACCGCCATTGGTTGTTGTGGGAAAAAGGTGGTCGCATCCCGCGAAGCAGGATCCCGCTCCGCGGGACAATATTTTGTGGATTGGTCATGTTTCAAGAAGCGAACTCTCCGCACTTTATAGTGGTGCACAAGCGCTTATTTACGCTTCCCTATACGAAGGGTTTGGTTTGCCAATTTTAGAAGCAATGGCGTGCGGATGTCCGGTAGTAACGTCTAACATCTCAAGTATGCCCGAGGTAGCAGGGGACGCGGCAGTTTTGGTAAACCCGGAGGATGTTGATGATATAAGAAGAGGGATTGAACGCGTGCTTTCCAAAAGGGGAGAATTCATTAAGAAAGGATTGGCTCGAGTAAAACAGTTCTCATGGGAGAAAGCAGCAAGGGAAACATTAGAAGTATATCGGAGTGTAGTGTAATTATCATGCATTAATATATGATAATCGGCGTTGATGGCAATGAAGCAAATGTAGAACGGCGTGTTGGATCAAACCAATATGCGTTTGAACTTCTCCATGCTTTGTATAACTTGCCAGAGGCAAAAAAACATGAGTGGATGATTTATTTACGTGATACTCCCCTTCCTGACATGCCCAAAGAAATTTCATGGTGGAAATATAAAGTCTTCGGCCCTAAGCGTTTATGGACTCAATTTGCGCTTCCTCTTTCTCTTTTTTTTGCCGAGCCAAGACCCGAAGTATTTTTTACCCCAGGGCATTATCGTCCTCGTTGGTCACCTATTCCGACAGTTGTTTCAATAATGGACCTTGGGTATTTGCGATACCCCGATCAATTTACACGCCGCGATCTTTACCAATTAACTTCTTGGACAGCCCACTCTATTAAAAAGTCAGACCACGTCATTGCTATTTCAGAAAGCACAAAAAGAGACATTATCAGGTATTACAAAATTCCACGTTCAAAAATAACGGTTACGTATCCGGGATACGATAAAAATAAATTTAAAAATCAAATATCAAAAATTAAAATTAGAGAAGTAAAGAAAAAATACAACATTAAAGATGATTATATTCTTTTTCTGAGTACGCTAAAACCAAGTAAGAACATTGAAGGTTTGCTGACTGCTTTCTCACTAATCACTAATCACCCCGCCGAAGGCGAGGCTCGCCATGGGCGGCAATCACTAATCACTCTTGTTATTGCCGGTAAAAAGGGTTGGTTATATGAATCAATTTTCAAAAAAGTAAAAGAATTAGATTTAGAAGATAAGCGGAGCTTGCCCCTTCGGGATAAAGTGGTTTTTACTGACTTTATACCAGATGATGATGTGCCGCTTCTCATGGCAGGAGCTCTAGTTTTTGTCTTGCCTAGTTTTTGGGAAGGATTTGGAATTCCAGTAGTTGAGGCAATGGCAGTAGGAACACCGGTTGTCGTCTCAACTGTCGGAAGTTTGCCTGAAGTTGTGGGAGATGCAGGAATTTTAGTGAATCCCGACGATCCAGGAGATATTGCTCGTGGGATAAAAGAGGCTCTTAAAAATTATGACGCATTATCCAAAAAAGGCTTAGAGCGCACCAAACTCTTCGACTGGCAAAAAGCAGCCCAACAAACATTAGAGGTGTTAGAAAGGATTTTAAAATAAATAACCATGCTTCTACTTATAACCTCAAAAGCGACAGAGGAAACCATTAAAAAGGTTGCCGAGGATCTGGAAGGATATATCAAATTTGTTGTTGACGTGGAACGAGAGATTTTGGCCGCGGGCGGTAAAAGACATTTTGAAGGAGAAGAATTGCTTTTAAAAAATGGAAGTAAACAGGAAAATCTCTGGGGTGGTGGTCTTGATCTTGAAACAAGAGAGATAGACTTTGATTCAATAATCAATTTGAGGCCAAGGGAGGATAATCCCAGTCGAGAGATAATTAATCCCCAGATAAGAAAGCGAGCAGAAGAAATAGTTAAATTTTTGTTAAAATGAGATCTGAATGACAAAACAACAGGAATTAATTCTCCATATTGCGGCTAACCTTGGTAGACTTGCCCGCTGGGCATTTGAAGAAAAACCCTATCGCATAAAACAATTTTTAAATGAAACAGTAGACTTTGTGAGCCAGCTTGAAGACTTACCGAAAAGTCAGCGTTTTATACCCACCTATAATGCATTTATAGAACAATTCAATGATTTGAAGAGAAGCAAAAAAATTGATGAATATTGGGCGGAAGACATGCTTACTTGGGCGAATATACTTACCCACAGAGCAAAGTTAGCTTAAAATTCTGGCTAAAAACCGCAAAACAAACTCTTGGGGTTTTAGAAAGATTAGCTTGACAGGATAAAAAATTTAAGTAAACTAACTGTATAAAGTTATGCTTAGAGAAGGAGAAAAACATTTGGGTGCAACAAAAAGCAGAGTTCCAGGCTTACTTATGGTTGGTTCTGGAATTACGGGTTTATGGGCAAGTAGGGAAGTTAATCAGCTATGGAATAGAGCCATAGATGACCATCCCTCTGGCCCACGATTAAGAGAGTTGGAAAGAGGACTTGCCTCATTAAATGCAAATAGACTCACTAGTTCTTTAAATTATCTTAAATGGTCATATAAAATTGACGATAAATATAAATTAGAAAGGCAAATAGAAGAAGAGATAGATCCTTATAAATTCCATATCATAGGAGGCAGACTTTTGTCTATTGCTTCCGCAATAACAACAGCATTTGGAGCCTATAAACTTCTTAAACGTAGATAACGGGTAGAATGTCATTCCTCATGATTCGAAGAATAATTAGACATCCCACAACCATTCTTATTCTCGTATTCTTTATTCTCAATCTTGGCGCGTTTTTACTTAAATGGCCAACTTTGTCTGAATTAATAGTAATGTTGCGTGGATTTTATGAAAGATATGGAGTAATTACTGTACTTATTGGCTCATTTATTGAGGGACTCTTTGTTCTTAATTTATATTTTCCGGGTTCGATGGTTGCACTTTTGGGGGCAATTTTTTCGGAAGACTTATTCCAACTTACAAATGTAATTCTTTTCGGAACAATTGGATTTAGCGCGGGCAACTTAATTGATTATGCACTTGGAAAATTCGGACTTTACGCCCTTTTGGCTAAATTTGGTTCCCAGGAACCATTAGAGCAAGTGAGTAAAAGATTGAGTAAAGGGAAAAATAAATTTTTAGTGGTAAGTTTGCTTCTCCCGCCGACGGCTGCCATCGCCTCAACCGCAGCGGGAATATTGCATTACCCATTTTGGAGATTCTTTTTAGTCCTGCTTCCCACATTACTTTTACGAGATACATTTTGGGGTGTGTTAGCATACAGTCTCGGACTCCCATTTATTAGAGTAATTGGGAGTCCAGTGTTTACTGTGCTGTTTGTAGTGATAATTGTTACCTGGATTGTGGTAAGTGAGAGGAAGAAAAAAAGAGCATAAAGAACCCCTTAGAGGTTAAACACTGCTTTTAAGGCTGAGAGAATATCATTTGCCTTCTTATCAAGCGACCAATTATAATTAATCTTGTTATGGCTGTTTTTCGTGACAGGATGGGGAGGGAGTTGACCGTGCGTGAAGCTCAGGGCAAGATTGCAAACCGTTTATACAATTATTTAGCTGATTTTGCCTTATTTTGGCTTCATTTACTTTGCAATTTTCCCTCCCATCATTTCCGTCGCTTTCTAATGCGTCTTGGGGGTGCAAGGATTGGTGCGGGTTCGAGCATTCATATGGGTTGCCGATTTTTTTCTTTAAGAAATTTAAAGATTGGGCAAGATTCAATAATTGGCGACCACGTGTTTCTTGATGGGCGAGCGCTTCTAAAGATTGGAAACCACGTTGATATTGCTTCACAGGTGCTTATCTATAATTCAGAGCATGATGTGTATTCAGACGATTTTAGACCCATCGTGGGGCCAGTTGAAATTGGTGATTATGTGTTTATCGGGCCACGAGCAATAATTCTTCCTGGTGTCAAAATAAAGAAAGGTGCGGTAGTCGCTGCAGGAGCGGTTGTAACAGAGGATGTTCCTGAATTTGCAATTGTTGGCGGTGTGCCGGCAAAGGTTATTGGTGAGAGAAAAAACAAAAATCCAAACTATCGGATTGGTCGCGCAAGATTGTTTCAGTAGAAATATGAAAGTTATCAAATTTTTACTTTTGACCTTATTTGTTATCGCTTATACTTTTTTTTCAGGAATTTTTCTTTTTTATCTTATACTTCCTACGCCTCCTTTCCCGAGCAATCCGCCCGACTCTTTGGAGTCTACCGAGCGGGGAGATACCGAGGATTATAAAAACCGACGAGCTTATTTTACTGATTTATCGCGTGAGGAAGTTCTTGCATATCATGAGGAGGAGTTGAGCACTATAAGTTGGAGAGGTTTTAACATTACTATCCCAACTTACAGGCTTAATTATCCCCCAGAAGATGCAGCCATATTTATTAAAGAATTGACCCGAAGTGTTTTTCTGGAGGAAATCGTTCACCCCTTTAGGGAGTCGTTTTTTGTCAACGGTTTTGTTGCGAAAGAGCCAAAAGATGAAATCATAATCGAAGGGCGAGAATTTCAACAAAAGATTACCGTTCGGTATTACAGAAGCAATTCGTATGTAAGGGTTTCACTTGCAATTTTGTCCCTTGGTTTGTTACTTCTCGTGATACGTGAATGGTACAAAACTATTTTTAGAACAAATGGAAATAGTTGATCTTTCGATAATTATAGTGTCGTATAACACAAAAGAACTTCTTTTGAAGTGTATAGAGTCAGTGAAGAAGTATACGAAGGACATAACCTATGAAATTATTGTGATTGATAATAATTCAACAGATGGAACAGTTGAAGCATTACGCAAATTGAAAGTTACAGGTTACAGGTTACAGGTTATAACAAATAAAGATAACAAGGGATTTGGGGCGGCGAATAATCAGGGGATGAAGAAGGCAAAGGGACGTTATATTCTACTTCTTAATTCGGATACAAAATTAATTGAGAATTCTTTACTTAGTATGGTGATGTGGATGGATGAGCATCCAAAGGTTGGCATTGCCAGTTGTAAATTAGTAAATGCCGATGGCACGCTCCAACCAACAGGCGGATTTTCCCCGACCTTACCGCGAGTGTTCTTGTGGGCAACACTCATTGATGACGTACCATTTGTAGGCGATTTTTTTGGCTCGTACCATCCCCATAGGTCTTTTTATACGAAGTCAAGCTCTGCTTATTCAAAAGAACGGCCGCTTGATTGGGTAACAGGAGCATTTTTTTTAATTCGGCGAGAGGTAGTTCGCGAGATTGGTTTGTTTGATGAGAGCTTCTTTCTCTATGTAGAGGAGGTTGAATATTGTATGCGGACTAAAGCCAAGGGGTGGGAGGTGTGGTATGTTCCAAAAACGAAAATAATCCACTTCGGGGGAGCAAGTGGAACAAGAGAGGGAACGGTTCTTCGTGAATTCGAGGGCCTCAAACTTCTTTACAAAAAACATTATTCAAAAATGGCCTTTGCGTTTTTGCGCCTTTTAGTTTTTATAGGAAGTGTCCTTCGCATGTTTATTTTTGGTATCATTACACCAAGGAGTAGGATTTATGTTCACGCGCTTGGTAGAATTTGAGAATTTTATTTTTAAATGGGGTCTGGCGGTAATTTTACTTGCTATACCTTTATATCCTAAGTTTCCTCTTTTTAATATACCGGGAACGTATGTTGCAGTGAGAATGGAAGATATTCTACTCGCGGCTCTGGGGATATTTCTTTTGTTAAAATTAGTACAAAATCATCGCCCTTTTTTTCAAAGCAGCATTACCCGCGCATTCTTACTGTTCCTTGCAGCAGGGTTGGTGTCAATTGCCTCCGGTATCCTTTTAACCCACACTGTTGTACCGCATATAGGATTACTTCATTGGGTAAGAAGGATTGAATACGTTGTTCCTTTCTTTCTTGCATACAGCTTCGCGCGAAGTGAAAAGCATGCATATTTCTTTATTGAGGTGCTTCTGGTCGCCGCGTTTCTTGTGTTTTTGTATGGCTTGGGACAAATCCATTTTGGCTTTCCGGTAATTTCAACCCAAAATGCGGAATTTTCGAAAGGATTGGCACTGCGATGGTTGCCGGGAGCGCGGCTTCATTCGACGTTCGGGGGTCACTATGATTTGGCAGCATTTTTGGTGCTTGCCCTTCCGATAGGGATAGCCTATCTTTTTGCGTTGAGGAATATTGTAGGGAGAGCGCTTATCTTTGGCGTTACTCTCTGTCTTTTGTGGCTGCTCGTGACTGCTGCCTCTCGGATTTCCGTCGCAGCGTACTTTGTAGGACTCGTGGTAACGCTTTGGTTCCTTAAGAAACGAGCCTTTTTGGTGTTTATGATGGCAATAAGTATCGCGTTTGTAATTAGTTCGGATTTGGCTGGTAAGTATAAATTTACCCTACAGCAGCTATTTGGGAGAGTTGAGGTAACAAAAATTGCTTGGGCACAAGAAGAAGTTTTGTCTCCTCCTCCCGCTCCTCGACCACCAGCTTTCGAAGACCGCTCAACTGCAATTCGTCTGAATGTTGAATGGCCGAGAGCGCTGCGCGCGTTCTCTAAGAATCCTCTGCTGGGGACCGGATTTTCCTCTATCACCCTTGCAACAG
>ERZ1292629.1327-Hain-H43-01um-R1-1327-length-24597-cov-8_pt2 | contig 19219 bp, 21 predicted proteins | sample MGYA00564399_ERZ1292629 | MGnify/ENA primary metagenome ERZ1292629 (study PRJEB36523, sample SAMEA6512636) | groundwater metagenome | collected 2019-01-08 | study: AquaDiva: Metagenomics assemblies of 32 groundwater samples | reverse complement strand
CCGCATGGCACAGATATTCAAACCATTCTTTCTAGAATTCCCAAAGAGCGAATTGACGATGTTATTTATTTTGACCCAGCATACACGGCTCGTCCAATGGGGCTCAATATGCTCGAATATGATCCGAAATATCCAGAGCAAAAAACTTTTGTAGTGAATGAACTGATGGGGATTTTCAATAAGCTCTTTGACATGAAGATAGGGGGTGGGGCGATGTTCGAGCAATATTTTAGAAATAGCGCCTTTTTAGTGATGGAAGATCCAGAATCCGGCTCGACTCTGCTTGAGATTACCAGAGTTCTGGCTGATAAAGAATTTCGTGATATGAAGCTCGAAAGGTGCAAGAATCCCATCATCAAACAATTCTGGATTTCCGCAGAACAAACAACCGGAGATCAATCGCTCGCGAACTTTGTGCCATATATTTCTTCAAAGTTTGATAATTTTATCAGTAACGACATCATGCGTCCGGTGGTGCTCCAGCAGAACTCTGTTTTTAACTTCAGAAAAATAATGGATGAGAAGAAAATTCTTTTAGTGAATCTGTCCAAAGGGCGGCTCGGAGACATAAACGCAAATCTAATTGGATTGGTGTTGGTCGGCAAAATTCAGATGGCGGCGCTCTCTCGAGTAGACATGTTTGGCAAGCCAATGAACGACTTTTATCTCTACATTGACGAATTTCAGAATATTACGACTGACTCCATTGCTTCTATCTTGTCTGAAGCTCGCAAATACAGACTCTCGCTCAACATCGCGCATCAATACATAACCCAGCTTGAAGACAATATTAAAAACGCGGTTTTTGGCAACGTCGGTTCAATGGCGGTGTTTCGTGTCGGCACCGAAGACGCAACATTTCTAGAACCAAAGTTCAAACCCCAATTCACCGCCGCGGACATCACCAAGCTCGACAACTACAATGCCTACATGAGCATGTTAGTAAAAGGTCAGCCGACCAAACCCTTCAACTTGCTCACCCTTCCACCAGAGAAGGGGAATCCCGACATTGTTGATAATTTGAAAGAACTTTCGTATGTCAAATACGGTCGCGACCGGGAGGAAGTCGAGACTGAAATCATGGCGAGGTATCAGACGATGGAATAATATGGAAGAATTTGAGATTAAATTTTTATGAAGATTAGAAATAAAGCTGTTCCGGCAGTATATCTTCTACTTAAGAGAGGGGAGGAAATATTAATTGCTCGTCGATGCAATACTGGGTATGAGGATGGAAATTACCATCTTCCTTCAGGGCATGTAGAAGAAGCGGAATTTCCAACGGTCGCATTGATTCGAGAAACAAGGGAGGAAATAGGAATTGACTTGTCTCAGTCTGATTTTCGTCTGGCTCATGTGCTTTATAGAACAAAACATGATGAAACAGGAGACAGAATCGATTTGTTCTTTACGGCAGAAAAGTGGACGGGAGAAATAAAAAATATGGAACCCCATAAATGTGACGATTTAAGGTGGGTGAAAAGAAAAGAGCTTCCTGAAAACATGACAGAATATATTCGCCATGTAATAGAGTGTGTGGACGATAATATTTTTTTCTCAGAATTAATAAAATAAAATTTTGCAAAATAACTTTTTTATGCTAGAATATGGATATTATCATGTCCAGCGAAAGCTGTTTTTTATTTGATTATTTATGAAAGGACCATTAACTCATTTTCCCATTACTAAAACCAAAATACCAAACCTCACTAAAAGGTTTGATCTTACTGACCCAAAACAAAGAAAAGAATACTTTGAAGCAAAAGCCGGACCAGAGATTGCTAAATTAAAAAAGTATTTTGAGAATAGTACATTTGTTGCTTATCTCTTAGGTAAGAAAAACTCAGGTAAAGGAACTTACACCAAGTTAATGATGGAGATTTTCGGGAAAGACAAAATCGGACATATCTCGGTGGGGGATTTGGTCCGCGAGACGCACAAGGTTATGGAGGACCCTGAGGAGAAAAAAGAACTCGTAGAATATCTGGAAAAGCATTACCGTGGATATATTTCTATCGAGGATGCAATCAACGCCTTGCTCGGGAAGAATCAGAAGGTGCTTCTGCCAACCGAATTTATCCTCGCGTTGGTAGAAAGAGAAATCGACAAACTTGGCAGAAAAGCGATATTTTTGGACGGTTTTCCGCGCGACTTGGATCAAATTCAATACTCTCTATTTTTCAGAGACTTGATAAATTATAGAAACGACCCAGACATATTCGTTGCGATTAATATCCCAGAATCAGTATTGGATGAGCGCATGCGTAATCGTGTTGTTTGTCCCATCTGCCAAGCGCCAAGAAATCTAACGGTATTTGCGACTAAAAAAGTTGGCTATGATGAAAAGTCCCAAAAATTTTTTCTGATATGCGACAATCCAGAATGCAGGGGTGCTCGAATGGTTGGAAAAGAAGGAGATGCTGCTGGCATTGAAAGTATTCGCGAACGTCTAGAATTAGATGATAAATTGATTAAAAAAGTGATGTCTTTGCATGGAATTCCGAAAATCCTTCTGCGCAACGCCATTCCTGCTAATAGTATCGAAAATGGCACAGTAGATGATTATGAAGTAACGCCTATGTACATTTATAATCGTGAAGAGAAAACGGGAAAAGTAACTACTCGCGAAGAACCATGGGTGGTCAAAGATGATGAAGGGGTGGACTCTTTGAGTCTACTGCCCGCGCCTGTAGTTATCGGGTTTTTGAGACAATTGGTTCAAGCTCTTGGTCTATAGTATAATTTTTTCTATGTACGAAGTTGAAGTAAAGGCGCGCTTGGCAGACAGAAACTCTGTAATGAGAAAACTTCAAGACTTGGGGTGCAAATTTGGCGAGGAGCTGCATCAAGTGGATTATATTTTTGCGCCGAAAGGGACGATTTATCCGGAAGTGCCTATGGGCACGACCGTTTTGCGCGTCAGACAGCAGAATGAAAAATATTTTTTTACATTAAAAATCCCGCAGAGTAGCCATCAGGACTGCATTGAACGGGAAATGGAAATCAAAGATGGAAAAACGATGGTAGAAATTCTAGAACTCATGAAATGGGACAGGCTTCCCACTGTCGATAAAAAAAGAATAAAGACAAATTTTAAAGACATAGAAATTGTTCTCGATCACGTCGAGCAACTTGGGGAATTTATAGAAGCGGAAAAAGTTGTTACGCACGAGGATCACGAAGACAGAAAAAAAGTGCAGGAAAAACTTCTGAATTTTCTAGAAACTATCAGCGTGCCCCGCACCGATCAAATAATCGACGGCAAGTATGATATCATGCTTTATGAGAAATTAAAAGGGAAATAATTATGTCAAAGATAACTTATTTTGTACATGGTAAAAAATGGTATAATTGATAACATGCCTGGCGAAGAAACACAACCTACGGGGAAGATAGATTTAGCCCAAGAAATGGCTAATCTCAAGGCAGAATTTGGAGATCTAATTGGAAAATTACCATTGAGGGATAGACAGGAGATAATATCTTCAATGTCTGAAAGGATAGCAGAGGCTGTCGCATCAACAGTAATTTCCCAACAACAGATGTTGCCCGAAATTATAAAAATAGTGCGAGCGACAGTTGAATTCTTAAAACAGGACCCAAGAATTCAACAATAAGTTTTCTTATGATTAAAGCAATTCTTTTTGATGTTGATGTGGTAAAAAGTTTAGGGGTGCAAGCGTATTTTATGATGTTGTAAATTCACTAAAAGACAAGCCTAGGTTTTACACTGAATAATACGGATTAGACTGGTTTAATATGCATTTTTAGTGCGAAACAATTGAGAAACAAAAAAGTATTTTTGTCCAGTTGCCGATGTTCTTAATTTTGCTATACTCTAGATAGGGTTATTTCCGATTATTACCTAGAACACTATCTTTCGGGAATCTCGATCGAGTTTAACCTTGGTTATCCTCGTCTGATACCCACTTAGCTATTAAGCTATGGTAATACATCAGAAATAGTCCTAAGAAGAACTCTCCGCCTGAGGTGGAGATTTTTCTTGGCAGAAGATTATTTTGCTATATACTATTACGATGGATAGAAAAAAGCTTTTCAAGCATCTGGCGTACCTTATCTTTTTTATTTTTTTGGTTAATTTTTCTGCAAACAAATTCTATTGGTATTATTCTATTTGGTATTTTGATATAGTTATGCATTTTCTAGGGGGAGTCTGGGTTGGGCTTGCCTGTATTTATTTTTTTGCGCTCGACACCATTTCTTTTAGGCTAATTTTTAAAATCCTGCTCTTTGTATTGCTTATGGGTGTCTGCTGGGAGATATTTGAATTCTTTGTTAATAAAGTTAATGTTCAAAATCCTTTCAATGTCCTAGATACCCTTTCAGACATTTTTCTTGATTTGGCTGGCGGACTTTTTGGGGTGTTTTATTTTTTATTTTATCCTCTGAAAAATTTTAAATCAATTCAAGAAGATCTGCTATAATCACTAACATAATGCAACATACTGCTAAAATAACATTCTGTGGAGGAGCAGGCTCGGTGACAGGAGCCAATTTTCTTCTGGAAGCTGACGGCAAGAGAATCTTGATTGACTGCGGTCTCATTCAAGGAATGAAATTGGCGGACGATGTGAACTGGGATCCTTTTCCTTATGATGGGAAAGATATCGATATTCTTTTCATCACTCACGCGCACGTCGATCATATAGGTCGCATTCCAAAATTGATTTATGAAGGATTTCATGGGAAAATTTATTCTACAAAACCCACCAAGTCGCTTGCCTCTCTTATGCTTGAAGATACAATGGGCATCTTGTCCAAAAACACAGAGCTTTCTCTCCATAAAATTTATACGCCCGAGAATATAGATAAAGCGCTTTCTCTCTGGGAAGGATTTGAATATCACGAGAAAATAAAAGTAACTCCTAGTCTGGAAGTCTCCTTTTTAAATGCTGGACATATCTTAGGTTCGGCGATGATTTTGTTTGTTTTTAATGGCAAAAAAATTCTTTTTACCGGGGATTTAGGTAATAGCCCCTCGCCCATACTTCCTGATACCGAAAAGGTTACCGACATAGATTATTTAATAATGGAATCTGTGTATGGCGACAGAAATCATGAATCTAAAGATGATCGCAGAAGATTTCTGGAAAAGACGATTGAAGACAATCATAAAAGAGGTGGTACGCTTATCATACCGACCTTCTCGTTGGAGCGCTCGCAGGAACTTCTCTTCGAGCTTAATTCTCTAGTGGAGAATAATCGCATACCAATAATGCCTATTTTCCTTGATTCTCCGCTTGCCATCCGTCTGACCGAAGTTTTCAAACGATATAAAAATTATTTGAACGAAGATGCGCAAAAAGCAATGAAAAGCGACAAATATCTGTTCGATTTTCCAGGGCTTCACAATACGTTAAAGTCGGAAGAGTCAAAGATGATTGCCACCGTGCTGAATCCAAAAATAGTTATTGCGGGTAGTGGCATGTCTGCCGGCGGACGAGTGGTGCATCACGAAAGGCATTATCTGCCAGATCCAAACAATACTCTGCTCTTAATTGGATATCAATCGGTAGGTACCCCGGGACGTTTAATCCAAGAAGGAGTGAAGACTGTGCGTATCACAGGAGAAGATGTGGTAGTGCGATCGCATATTGTAACAATTTCAGGGTATTCCGGGCATAAAGATTCCGATGGATTGCTTGATTTCGTCGGAGACATGCAAGATTCAGTCAAAAAAGTTTTTGTGGTCATGGGAGAACCAAAATCCGCGATGTTTCTAGTGCAAAAACTCCGAGACAACTTGGGTATTGATGTGTATGCGCCAGAGATAGGCGACAGCGCCAAACTCGAGTGTTAAAAAATTCTTTATCTCTACAAAGATTATGTTGTAAAGAATTTTTTATTTAGGTATAATGAAAATATGAATTCTTCCTTAATCTTTTCTAAAAAACATGGACATAGTCAGATTAAAATTTGCGTTTCTGGCGCGGCTGAAACGGGTCATTGCGGAGTGGATGCTCTAGAAAAGGCGAAAGAATTGGGGCGTGAAATTGTGCGCCAGGGGGCCATTCTGGTGACAGGAGCAACAACCGGATTTCCGCTTTGGGTTGCAATGGGAGCAAAAGAGATGGGAGGGACATCAATTGGCTTTTCTCCAGCAGCTTCCGAGCAGGAACACGTGGAGGTTTATAAACTTCCAGTGGATTACCTGGATTTAATTATCTATACAGGCTTTGGTTATCCAGGCAGAGACTTACTGCTAACTCGCTCTGTCGATGCGGTCATTTGTGGTTGTGGCCGTGTGGGCACCATTCACGAGTTTACCGTCGCCTTTGAGGACAATAAACCCATTGGTATTTTCGAAGGACCGTGGGAAATGGACGACGAATTAAAAGATATAATAAAGAAAAGTCATCGTCCCTTTCCGAGAGTTGCAAAAGGCGAAGACCCCAAGAAGCTCGTAGCAGACATCATTACCCTTATAGGGAAAAGCAAGATAGGCGAATATAAAATTTAGGCTTTTACTCGGACACTTTCCAGAACCTTAGCAAAAGTTGATGGATTGTACTCCGCTAGGTCAGCGAGGATTTTGCGATCCAGCAATATATTGTTCTTTTTCAGGCTGTCAATAAATCTAGAGTAAGACATGCCCGACTCTCGCGTGCCTGCATTTATCTTGATGTTCCAAAGTTTTCTGTTGTGTGACTTTTTGTCTTTTCTGTGGGCAAAGGAATAATTACCAGCATGTAGAAGCGCTTCCTTTGCTTGTCGTTCTTTGCTCTTTCGTCCATGACGAAAACCCTTAGTCTGCTTTAGAATACTTCTTCTTCTTTTTAATGCATGTACTCCCTTCTTTACTCTGGTCATATTAGTAGTTAAAAGTTACAAAGTTTATAAAGTAATCAATCTAGCTGAAAGGAAGCAAGTGAGACTTCGGTTTATTCTTGATAATAAAATTTTGCCCTTTGCGTCCAGCGAGCTGTGTAGTGCGGGATTGTTTGGCATTAAAATGGTTAAAGCCCGGCTTGCGAGATAAAATCTTGCCGTTTTTTGTGAGCTTAAGTCTTTTGCTATATGATTTATTTGTTTTCATTCCTTTTCCCATATTATTTTCTTTCGATTGTTGTGATTAAACCTTTCGGACCCTTTTTATATGCATCAGATATTTTATAATCTTCAGTAATCAAATGAAGCACTCTATCCAGACGTTCTTTCAAAAATTTCTCATCCATATACTTCGCGCGTCCGGCAAGGAAGAGTTCAACTTTTATTCTGTGTCCTTCCTTCAACCACTTGGAAGCAGTTTTCGCTTTTAGCTCTAAATCATGGTCTCCCGTGCCTATTTTTATCTGGATTGACTTGGTTTCTGTATGCTTTGCTCCACCCTTCTGCTTCTTCAGCTTCTTGCTTACTTCATATTTATACTTGCCAAAGTCCATCAACTTCGCTAGCGGCGGATTGGCATTGGGACCTATCTCAATTAAGTCTAAACCAGCATTTTGCGCCATTTCCAGCGCATCTTTTATACTTAAAATACCGAGATTTTTGTTTTCCTGATCCAGCACTCGAAGCTCTTTCGCCCTTATTTGATTGTTTATTCTTTCACGCAATTGATATATAAATATGTCCAGCCCGGATGAACCTCGTTCGGACGGGCTTTGATTACGGGATAATAGCGTATTTTAAGCTCGAAGTCAACATTATGGTAATATATAAATATGGCTCACTATGCCGAAAACAGAAAAGCGCGTTTTAACTATGAAATCTTGGGAAAATACGAAGCGGGTATTGAGCTCTTAGGTTCGGAGGTTAAATCTGTGAGAGAGGGGCAAATGTCACTCGAAGGCGCTTTCGTGATTATACGTGGCGGTGAAGCATATTTAATTAATGCTAATATTCCACCCTATCAACCAAAAAATGCGCAAAAGGATTACGATCCATTACGCAATAGAAGACTCCTGTTAACAAAAAAAGAAATCGCAGAGCTTGCCGGAAGTGAGAAAAATAAAAGTTTGACAATCGTACCAATTTCAGTGTATAATAAGGGTAGAAAAATAAAGATAGAAATTGCAACAGTCAAAGGCAAGAAAAAGTTTGATAAACGAGAAACTATAAAAAAGAGAGATATGGATAGAGAGATTCGGAGGGAATACAAAGATCGTTGACAAGATAAATATATGAAAAACACGGGGATGCAAGGCATAGACAGTTGGTCATTTGTTATTGATGCATACCGAGCATGGACATAATCTCGTAAAAATTTGTCTAAATGTTAATTGCAAAATTAGCTTCCAAAGTGAAAGCTTCAATTTCTCCTTACTTCGGTGAGGCGGACTTTGCTTTCGCTTCAGTTTCGGCTTACGCCTAACTGATGTCTCTCTTATAGACTTCCGATATATAAGATGAGGCACAATATTATCGGGATAGCTGTGGTAATTTTCTCGACGCCAGAGCAAAACAAAGAGAATCGATTAAAAAATATTTGGCTCGTTTCTTAATTTTTTAATCTAAAACAAAAAGCGCGCTATGTATGTAGACTTCATAACAGCAACCTTCTGCACGGGGGCTCATTTCCCCCCATCTCCACAGTATTAAGATTTTTATTTTTTATAAATAAATGGTAAAGTAATATTATAAATATGGAATCATTTAGAACAAGAATAGAAGCAAGAGCTGAAATTGAATCAGCCATGAATCGGAAGGATACTTTTAATAGAAAACCATATGAAGGTTTTTTTCTCAATCGCGAACCGGCAGAAGGAGAGAAAACCGGCTGGTTTGGTCAGAGTCAAAAAACACGATTTGGAGACGAAAGAACAAGTTTAGCGGCTGATATTGAAAGTGGCAAAATCGAATTTATACCCTTCGGAGATCCAAGATTAGAAGATATTGTAACACGATATCTTCTAGGTAAAAAAGAGAATAATTGAGAAAAGAAAATAAATAGAGAATATTTCGCTTTTTATGTTTTTTATGCTATCATCAGCGGATGGATTTTAATTTTCTAAACAAAAAAAAAGAACAGAGTAACGGCAAGAAAGGAAGTGAAAAAGGCAATTTTCTGGGAAACATTGCTGGAGCGATACTCATTTTTATGCTCATCACAGGAGCTTATTTGGCAATTTCTGGAGAGGGGAAAGTTATTCCGGAAATTCCTATTTCAGATTTGGCAAAGAGCGTGTCAGGAGGAGAAGTGAAAAAGATAGTCGTTGCGGGAGATCGGCTCTCGATTACTTACCAGAATGATGAAACTAAAAAGTCAAAAAAGGAAGTCGGTTCATCGCTCTCCCAAACACTTTTTAATTACGGCGTAACGAGCGAAGCGCTTTCTAAAACCGAAATAGAAATAAAGGATGAAAGCGGATTTGGTTTCTGGCTTTTGAATCTTCTGCCCTTTTTATTGCCGATTGTTTTTATTCTGCTTTTCTTCTGGTATTTGTCTCGGCAAGTGAAAGGCGCCGGTATCCAAGCAATGACCTTCGGTCAGTCCAAGGCGCGTATTACTAACCCGAATGATAAAAATAATAAAGTTACTTTCAAAGATGTGGCTGGATGCAAGGAAGCGAAAGAAGAGTTAAAAGAAATTGTGGACTTTCTCAAAAGCCCGAAGAAGTTTTTGGATATTGGGGCGAGAATCCCGAAAGGCGTGATATTAACTGGCGCCCCAGGCACAGGCAAGACCTTGCTGGCAAGGGCTGTGGCGGGGGAAGCAAGCGTGCCGTTCTTTCATCTATCAGGAAGCGAGTTTGTGGAAATGTTTGTGGGTGTTGGGGCTTCTCGGGTACGGGATCTTTTTAAAATGGCAAAAAAGGCGGCGCCCGCGATCATCTTCGTAGACGAGATAGACGCGATAGGGCGCACTCGCGGGGGCGGGTTTGGCGGGGGGAATGATGAGCGGGAACAGACGCTAAATCAGATACTGGTGGAGATGGACGGCTTTGAGCCCAATGACAAGGTGATAGTAATGGCGGCAACCAATAGACCTGATGTGCTTGACCCGGCGCTTATCCGCCCTGGGCGTTTCGACCGAAAGGTACTCCTTGACTTGCCGGATCGCGCTGATCGCGAAGCAATACTTGTAATACACGCAAATATGAAACCTCTGGCTGAAGATATTAATTTAAAATTAATCGCAGAACGTACTCCGGGATTTTCCGGCGCTGATTTGTATTCTCTAATGAACGAAGGCGCGATACTAGCCGCGCGAGAAAATCGCAAGAAAGTTTTCCAATTTGATTTAATTCGCGCGATTGAGAAGGTGATGTTGGGTCCCGAACGCAAAAGCCACTTACTTTCAAAGAAAGAAAAAGAAATCACCGCATATCATGAAGCGGGTCATGCGCTCGTGGCTTCAGTTTTGCCTTATGCCGATCCTGTACACAAAGTCTCCATCATTGCGAGGGGCAATGCGGGGGGGTACACTTTGAAATTACCTCTTGAAGAGCGCCGGCTTCAGTCTAAAAGAGAATTCATAGACGATATCGCCGTGTCCTTGGGCGGATATGTTGCTGAACAGATGATTTTCGGCGATATCACCACAGGTCCTTCCTCTGACCTGCAAGTGGCTACGAATTTGGCTCGAGCCATGGTTACACGCTGGGGAATGTCTGACACCATTGGTCCTATTGCCTTGGCAGGCGCTCCGGGCAGAGCTCAGTTTGGTGAAATGATTGAGAAAGAATATTCTGAAGCAGTTTCTACGAAAGTTGATACCGAGGTTTCAAGGATTATAAATGATGGATTAAAATCAGCTGAGAAAGTTCTAACAGAGAACAAAAAGGCTTTTGTCGCTATTGCTAGCAAACTTATAGAGGTAGAAACGCTGGAACAAGAAGAATACGAAAAGATACTAACCGCCCATGGAATAGTGCTAAAGAAAAAAGAAGAAGAGACGAAAATTTAAAAATGCCAAACACAAATGCTAAATAAATTTTGGAAATGGTACGATGACAAGTACAAGGTCTTTGCTCCGCTTACAGCTCTATTGTTTTTATCACAACTCGTGCATCTATACTGGATGACGACACACATTATTCACTTAAGAGTGTTTGGGCATGTTTTTTGGGCGCCAAGTGCCCTCTGGAATACTGTCATTGCGTTTGTGGACTATGCAGAAATACCCGCCATTATAACAAGTTCCATCTTATACATTCATCAGTACATAAAAGATAAAAATTTAAAATGGCGAAGTATCCTTTTTCTTTTTTTCATAAATTCACAATGGTTGCATTTATTCTGGATTACCGATGAAGTTATCTACGCGCAATTTACTGGCACAGCGCTCGTTGCCATACCCGCCTGGCTTTCATGGATTGCCATATCAATAGACTATTTAGAGCTTCCGATTGTTTACGACACAATCAAAAAAGCGATTCTCTCCTTGAGAAAACCTGTTTAATTTTGTAATATTAAAACACCAACAAAATAACCCGTCCTTAGCTCAGTTGGTTAGAGCACAGAGCTTATACCTCTGGGGTCCTTGGTTCGAATCCAAGAGGACGGACAACGAAATTTTTAGAATAATAAGTTTATTCCTTAGATCCGAATCTTCCGCCAATCATCATATAAAGCACTAGTGGCGCGCCCCAGTTTGCCCATCTTTCAACGAAATCCCACACAGGCTCAGGTCCAATAGGCCAGCGGATCATTGCTGTAAAAAGTCCCCAGACAGCCATCCACAAAACAGCCATTTTCATGGGTTTAATGAGTACTAATAATGCAAGCAACAAATCTATCGTCCCCACAATCATTAAGAGAGTAGTAATCGTCCCGGGGTCAGTTATGCCAAACGGTTTAAAATATACAAACCAAGACGCCTTTCCTTGCAGAGCAAACATCCCATGCCCAACAAATTCTCCAGCTACCGCTATGCGCAATATCCATTCCATTGTTTTGCTATTCATATTTTAAAATTTTATGTTTTAATGTTAATAATTTTAGTTATCCACTTTACACAAGAGGACTAGTCTCGTGTATAATGGTTTGGTAGTTGCGAAACAGCGCAACTACCAGTATATTGCAAATCAATTATAACATTTTTCCAAAAGCATGTTCAAGTCAATCGTAAAACGCACGGGGTCAATAGTCCCTTTCAATAGAGAAAAAATAGTCAATGCCATAAACAAGGCGGGTATGGCTACGGGTGAATTTGGAAATGTTGAAGCGAGAAAACTCGCAACCCGGGCAGTAAAAATTGCCCTAAAGCAGATCGTTGGGCGTGATCCATCAGTCGAAGAAATTCAAGACATAGTAGAACAAGTGCTGATGCGTTCAAAGTTTAAAAAGGTCGCTAAAGCCTATATGATATATAGGCAGCAGCATGCCGAGATGCGCGCTTTTGCCACTAGCGCATCCCTGGGACTTATCGACGGCTACTTAGAAAAAAAGGATTGGCAGGTGAAAGAAAATAGCAATATGGGTTTTTCCCTTCAGGGACTGAACAACTATATTTTTTCAGAAATTAGCAAAACATATTGGCTGAATAAAATTTATCCAAAAGAAATTAGAGATGCTTATGAAAATGCGGATTTGCATCTGCATGATTTAGGCACTCTGGCAGTATACTGCGTGGGTTGGGACTTAATGGATCTTTTGACTGAAGGATTTCGAGGCGTCTCAGGGAAGATTGAATCTGCCCCGCCGAAGCATCTTCGCACCGCGCTTGGGCAGATTGTGAATTTTATGTATACCTTGCAGGGCGAAGCAGCTGGAGCGATCGCTTTTTCGAATTTCGACACACTGCTCGCGCCCTTCATCCGCTTTGACAAACTTTCACCCAAAGAAGTTAAGCAATGCTTGCAGGAGTTTATTTTCAACATGAATGTGCCGACCCGGGTTGGTTTTCAAACGCCATTTTCAAACATTACGATTGATCTGACGCCATCGGTAAATTTTAAAAATACTCAGGTTGTCATCGGCGGTAAAATACAGAAAGAAACTTATGCCGAATTTCAGGAAGAAATGGATTTATTGAATAATGCCTTCTTCGAAGTGATGCACGAAGGCGATGCGGCTGGCCGAGTTTTCACTTTTCCTATTCCAACTGTGAATATTACAAAAGATTTCAATTGGGATCATCCAAATCTTGAAGGTCTTTGGAAAATCACTGCCAAATACGGCATACCATACTTCAGCAATTTCATAAGTTCTGAAATGAAGCCGGAAGATACCAGATCCATGTGTTGCCGGCTTCGACTCGACCTAGAAGAGCTTGATCGTCGGGGCGGAGGTCTCTTCGGGGCAAATGCCCTGACTGGATCGATTGGCGTGGTAACGATAAATATGCCCCGACTTGCTTATCGGGCTAGGCAAAAGACGGTGGATATTGAAAAGGCGAAAAAGTTTTTCCTTGAATTTCTTACAGAACAAATGGACATTGCTAAAGAAAGCCTGGAAATAAAACGAAAAGTTTTAGAAAGATTAATCGATGCAAATTTATATCCTTATTCGAAATTTTATTTAAGAAAAATCAAAGAAGGTTTTGGCACATATTGGCAAAACCATTTTTCTACCATCGGCTTAGTTGGAATGAATGAAGTAATTCTGAATTTGCTTGGAGAAAATATCGGTTCTGAAATTGGAAAAGCTTTTGCGTTAGAAACGCTGGACTTTATGCGTCACAAACTAATCGATTATCAAAAAGAAACCGGCAATCTTTATAATCTGGAAGCCACGCCAGCCGAAGGCACCGCTTATCGCTTAGCGCTGAAAGACAAGAAACTTTTTAGAGATATCATTGTGGCTAATGAAGAAGAATATCGAAAAGGAGCTGAGCCTTTTTATACCAACTCTTCTCATCTGCCGGTGAATTACACGGATGACATTGTCGAAGCGCTCAGCATTCAAGATGATTTGCAGGTGAAATACACTGGCGGAACAGTGGTGCATCTTTTCTTGGGAGAAAAAGTCGCTGATCCTTCTGCTGTGCCCATCTTAGTAAAAAAAATCTGTCAGAATTTCAAACTTCCTTATTTTACTTTGACGCCGACCTTCAGTGTTTGCGGATCTCATGGATATCTCTCTGGAGAACATATTTTTTGTTCTATTTGCAATAGAGAATGCGAAATTTATTCTAGAATCGTTGGATACTTAAGACCTATTTCGGCTTGGAATGCCGGCAAACAATCTGAATATAAAATTCGAGAAATGTATAAGCCGCAATTTGGCGAAGAGGTTTTATCTCCCAATTCCATTCTTGCAACTATCCCAAAGTAGCAGCTTACATTTGTATGATCTTCGGTGGATTGGAAAAATTTACCCTAATTGATTATCCGGGGAAAGTTGCCTGTATGGTTTATACTATTGGTTGTAATTTTCGCTGTCCGTATTGCCACAATCCGGAATTAGTGGATGAGACAGTAGAGAGAATATGGACTGAAAAAGAAATTTTAAGTTTTTTAAAAAAACGCAAAGGAATCTTGGACGGATTGGTTATTACCGGCGGAGAACCAACAATGCACAAAGACCTGCCGGTGTTTATAAAAAAAGTGAAAAAACTCGGCTTTGCCGTAAAACTTGATTCAAACGGCACCAACCCCGAAATGTTTCGGCGATTGATTAAAGACCATTTAATTGATTATGCCGCGATGGATATCAAATCTCCACTTTTTAAATACAGCCAAACTGTTTCTCATCCAGTCGACGTGCGAGCCATTCGAAAAAGTATTCATCTTCTAATGACTTCATCCATTCCCTACGAGTTTCGAACAACTTTAGTCAAAGTTCTTGTAACTCCCCAAGATCTAGAGAAAATAGGCAAAGAGATAAGGGGAGCAAGGCAGTATTACTTACAGAAATTTATTCCCACTAAAATCTTGAACCCTCAATTTTTAAGAAAAACAACCTATTCCGATAGAGAATTAAAAGTTTTACAAAAAAAATTAAGCAAATATGTACAATACTGTGGAATCAGATAAAAAAACAAAAGAAATATATTTAGACTATGCGGCTTTAGCGCCAATAGATCAAGAAGTATTAAAAAAAATGTTGCCCTATTATAATTTTAAATATGGCAATCCTTCGTCTTTACATACGAATGGTCGCAGAGCCAAACAAGTTCTCGAAAGAGCGCGTGGTAAAATTGCGCGAATAATCAATGCCCTGCCGGAAGAGATTATTTTTACCAGTTCAGGAACTGAAGCGGATAATTTGGCTCTCCTCGGTGTCGCTCGGGGGAATCGAGAAAAAGGGAAGCGTATTCTTATTTCAGCGATTGAACACAAGGCAGTGCTGGAAGCCGCTAAATCTTTAGAAAAAGAAGGTTTTGAAATCGACATTATCCCAGTTGATCAATATGGAATGATTAATATTGAAAAATGTTTGACTCTTATAAAAAAGGAAACTATTCTGATTTCCGTAATGTATGTAAATAACGAAATAGGGACGATCGAACCAGTGCAGGCGTTAGTTTCCGCGCTAAAAAAAATAAATCCGCTTTTTCGTCCACTACTTCATACGGATGCTTGCCAGGCGAGCAATTTACTGTCGCTTGATGTGAAAGAATTAGGAGTTGATCTTATGACCATCAATAGTTCCAAGATATACGGTCCCTTGGGTGCGGCTTGTTTATATAAAAAGTCTGATGTAAAGCTCAATCCGATTATCGTGGGGGGAGAACAAGAAAAAAATCTTCGCGCTGGAACAGAAAACATTCCGTTAATTGTTGGTTTTGTTGAAGCGCTGGAGAAAGCGCAAAAAATAAGAGATTCAGAGCATAAAAAATTTAAAAACTTCGAGAAATATTTTATTAAAAAATTAAAAGAGAAAATTCCAGAAATTATTTTTAATGGTCATCCCATAAACAAAATACCCAGCACGGTGCATGTTTCAGTCCCTTTGATTGAAGGGGAATCGGCTGTACTCATGCTCGATCAATACGGTATTCGAGCTTCGACTGGTTCCGCTTGCTCTGCCTTTGACCTGCGTCCTTCGCATGTGCTTTCCGCTATCGGACAAAACCCGGATTTGATGCATGGGAGCATCCGTTTCTCAATGGGAAGATCAACCACCAGAGAACAGCTTGATGTCGTGCTAAAATTTTTTCCAGAAATAATTAATAAGTTAAAAAGTATTTCTATACTTACTCTTAAAAAACACCCGTCCCGTACTAAATTTTGATTACGGGACACAAAGAAAAAAATTATTATTAAAATTTTAGTACCGGGATGAAAAAGAAAAAAAATAAAACAACTTGCGATGTGGAAGATTGGCTTTACAGTGATACTGTGAAGGATCATTTTTTTAAACCGCGAAATCTCTTGCTTAATGAAGCGGGTTATAAAGCAGACGGGCTAGGCATCGTTGGAAGTCCGGCTTGCGGAGACATGATGGCGGTTTGGATCAAAGTAAACAAGGATGGAAGAATTTCGGAATGCAAATGGCGCACCTTTGGTTGCGCTTCAGCGATAGCTTCTACTTCTATGATGTCTGTCATTGTTACAGAGCGAGGCGGCATGCCCATAGCAAAAGGGAAAAGACTCACACCCGAGTACATCATTGAACGACTCGGCGGATTACCGGACAGAAAATATCATTGTTCTGTTTTGGGACATATGGCGCTTCGAGAAGCGATCAGGGATTATGAAACAAGAAGAAACAAAAAAAATAAAATACAAAGTAGTCAGTAAAAAGATTGAAGCACCTAATGTGGCAACTTTATCATTATCGACCACCTCTAGATTGCCATCATATTGTCCGGGGCAGTTTATAGATATTTATTTTCCAGAATTTGGCTTTTCCCAAGGAAAATCTTACAGCATTTCAAGCGCGCCCAGGGAAAAAAAGTTTTCCATTACAGTCAAGAAAATTGGAGAATTTTCCAGCCGTTTATTTAAACTCAAAGAAGGCGCGATTATTACGGGTTCTCTGCCATATGGGTTTTTTTATAGCGATTTGGAAAATACTCATTTAGTTATGCTAGCTGGAGGCATAGGTATTGCTCCATTTCGAGCGACTATCATGGAACACTTAATGAAAAATTCCGGGAGAAAAATATCTCTTTTTTATAGCAGTCGCACTGAAGACGATATTATTTTTAAAAATGAACTAGATTCTTGGCAAATAAGGCACCCCCATTTAAAGATAAAACATTTTATCACCAGGCAAGCAAAAATACATCCGGAAAAAATAAAAGGCAGGATAACAGCCGAGCGCGTTCTGAAAGAAATTTCTTTGCTCTCGAAATCTCTCGCAAATGTTGAATTTCTAATTTGTGGGTCGATTGCCTTCGTTCGCGATATGCGAAAAGGTCTTCGAGCGAAAGGTGTGCCAGAAAACCTGATTTATACCGAAGCTTTTTTCTCACACTAATGGTTGCATTTTTTTGCAACTTATTTCATACTTCTCGTATGAAAATCAAAAGACCCTTACCGCGAACAGCTTATGAGCGCAATGCCATAACTTATAAAATATTAGCTAATTCCAAAAGGCTTGAAATCTTAAATCTTTTACGCGAGCAGGAAATGCCAGTAGAAGTATTAGTCAAAGAGCTTGGCATTAGTAAAGCCAATGTTTCGCAACACTTAGCGCTTCTTCGTCACGCGAAGCTTGTGACTGTGCATCGTAAAGGACTAAATGCCTTCTACAACATCATCGATCCACGCATCGTTGAACCTTGCAGGATTTTGCACAAACTAGCGCAAAGCAGGTAAAAATTATTTTATTCAAAATGAAACTCGCCGGCTTTTTGGTGGACTTTTTGTTTCAGCAGGGGATATTTAGTGAGTTCTGGGTCCTCTCCTATTAAACGAATAGCCTCAAAGCGGGCGGCTTCAACCATTTTTATATTTTTAATCGCTTCCATTCCGAGGTCGGTGATGCCCCATTGCTTTACACCTCCGAGTTCTCCCGCGCCGCGAAGCGTTAGGTCCAGCTCTGCGAGTTCGAAGCCGTTTTTGGCGGTTTTAAGAGCTTTTAACCTTGCGATGGTTTTATCGCTTTTGGCATCAGCGAAGATATAACAATACGCTTGGTGGGTGCTCCTGATCACGCGTCCGCGAAGCTGATGAAGTTGCGCCAAGCCGAAACGTTCCGCTCCTTCTATTATTATAAGGGTGGCATTGGGGACATTCACCCCGACTTCCACTACCGATGTGGCGCAGAGAATATTTATTTTGCCTTCCGTAAATTCCTGCATTACTTTTTCTTTTTTCTCTTTGCTCATTTTGCTGTGCAATACGCCCACTTCATATTCATGGAAAATTTCTTTTTTCAATCGTTTTGCCTCTTCAACCGCCGACTTTACATTGAGCGCTAATTCCTTCTTTGGGTCCGCCTCGAATATTCTCGGACAAATCACATACATTTGTCTGTTGTTTTTTAATTCTTGTCTGATTTTTTCGTAAGTTTCGTCTCGCTTGTCGGGTGTGATAATTTCTGTAATTATTTCTTTGCGTCCTGTGGGCATTTCATCGAGGAGGGAGAGGTCAAGATCGCCGTAGATGGTGAGGGCAAGCGTGCGGGGGATGGGGGTGGCGGTCATGGAGAGCAAGTGCGGAGCGCTTATATTTCCTTTCGCATCTTTTTTGACTAACTTTCTTCTCTGTGCTGTGCCGAACCGGTGCTGTTCATCTATCACGCACAGCGCCAAATTTTTAAATTTAACCGTTTTTTGGATTAAGGCGTGTGTGCCTATGAGTATAGGCACCTCTCCATTCGCTACCCATTTCAAAAGTTGCGCGCGGGAAATATTCGTCCATTTTACCCCGCTATCGACGGGGCCGATTGTTTTTGCCGGGAACTTCCTACAGCCTGAGCCGGTGATAAGGCCGATATTTATTGGCAAGTGTGAAAAATATTGTATAAAAGATTCGAAATGTTGTGCCGCCAGGATTTCTGTAGGTGCCATATAAGCTACCTGCAAATTGCCAAAGGTTTGTCCATTTGGACGTTGTTGTACCGCCACATAACTTGCTGTTGCCGCTACCGCAGTTTTTCCACTTCCGACATCACCTTCAAGAAGACGGGACATGGGAAAATTTTTCGCCATATCGTCCAACACCACACCGATAGATTTTTTTTGGGAATTTGTTGGCTCGAAAGGAAAACGTTCTAAAAATTTCTTTATAGTTTTCTCATCTGGGATAACCTGAAAAGATTTATTTTTTCGATATTCAAATTTATCATGCTGACGCTCCAGCTGAATGCAAAAAACTTCCTCGAAAGCAAATCTTTTCTTCGCGCTTTCGGCGTCTCGCGCATTTTTAGGCTTGTGAATCCAGACGAGCGCAGTTTTCAGGCTTGGGAGACTGTATTTTTT